>Ga0181538_10002230_pt1 | contig 20442 bp, 16 predicted proteins | sample PEATcosm2014_Bin_40_FD_119773 | JGI IMG/M metagenome (GOLD analysis project Ga0181538, IMG submission 119773) | Peatland microbial communities from MTU Mesocosm Facility, Houghton, MI, USA - PEATcosm2014_Bin23_30_metaG | ecosystem: Environmental > Terrestrial > Soil > Wetlands > Peat | place... | reverse complement strand
GGCACGATGTTGTACGTCCCCATGTCCATCTGCGCCACTCCCGGCGGCGTCGTCGGGTGCACCAGCACCGGTAGCGCGGCGTCGTCGATGGCCTGCCAGACGGGCGCGAACAGAGGGTCGGTGAGCGACCGCGTGGCGATATTGGCCAGCACCATCACCCCCACCGCTCCGTTGGCCCGCGTGCGCGCCAGTTCTTCGACGGCCAGCGCGGGGTATTGCCAGGGCAGGGATGTGAACCAGCGGATGCGATCGGGGTACAGGCGCTGGGCCGCGGCCATATCGTCGTTCACCACCTGCGCGGCGCGCAGGCTCACCTCCGCCGTTCCCCAATAAACGTTTGGGCAGGTGAGCGAGACGATGGCGAGATCCACGCGGGCGCGGTTCATGTTGCGGATGCGCAGCGCGTAATCGAACATTTCCGGCTGCGGGATCATGAACGGCGCCCCGCCGGAATGGATGACCTCGGCGTATTTTCCCGCCGGCGCCACCGAGTATTGCGGCCCGCCGTGCTCCTTCAACAACGCCAGCCACTGGTCGGCCAGCATGTGCGTGTGGACATCGATGACAAGACTCACGGGGTTTAGATTACCGCACCTCGCCCCGTCGCGACCCCTACGCGCCCGACACCTCACCGCGCCGGGCCCCCGTCGTGCCGCAACACCCCACCGCGCCCTCCGCTGTGCACCGCGCCGCGCCGCCGTGCATCGACACCTCACCGTGCGGCGTCCGCACCCCTAATGAGCCGCGACCGCGAGGGAGCGGTGCTTTTGCTGTACTGTTCGAAGAATCCCTGGCGGTCGAGGCTCAGTAATCTTTCACGGCTTCTGAGGGAGCGGTGCTTTTCTTTGCAGGTGCCCTTCCTACTGCGTCACCAGCAGCGGGAAAGTTCCCATGGTCACCCCGTTCAGCGTCCAGGCGCCGGTGATTCCCGCAGCGGAGGAGTTCGAAGCGTTGCTTACCGGAGGCACCACCACATTGAACTGGTAAATTCCCAGCGATCCTGGCGCAAGGCCCGCATAGTTGACCTGTCCCAGCGTCGTCGCTCCCAGATTCGACCAGCTCACCGCGAATGTCGCCTGGAGCTGGTTGGCCTGCGTCACGATCTGCCCATCCGGCGTGGAAGGCGTCACCGGGCCGAATCCAATCCCGTAGAACACGATCTCATCCCCCGGATGCGCGATGCGTTGGGAAATCGTGTCAGGCAGACAACTGGTGGCCACCAGCGTTCCGTCCGCGAACACCGGGGCAAGACAGCCGTTCACCGTGAGCAGCGCGGGCTCGAGTGGATTCACTGTGATGGCTTCAGGCGGACTGGTCGACGTTCCGTATGTCACCGTCACGTTCGCCGTTCCGGGCGCCACCGAGCTCGGTGCCCACGCATTCACCTGGTCCGGACTGATATACGCGACGTATGCTGGCACTCCGTTCACCGAGACGCTCACGCCATCGAGCGAGGTCGGTGCGCGATTGCCCACGAAGTCCGAAGCCTGCCATGTCCGCGTGCTGCCGGCGAGGTTCACGCCATAGATCTCGATCCACGATCCGGGAGCGGTTGCGAGCAGCCCGCCGAATCCCGAAGCGCCCATGACACCGTGATACGTCCGGATGGCCGGTCCGGTTGTCGCGGCCATGGGAGCCGCCAGGAAGCCATACGTATGAGTCTTTCCGTCGCTACCGGTAACCGTATACGTTCCCGCGATCTGCCCCGAATCGTTGATGGCCAGCGCGTGCGAAGATGCCGCTCCCGGTATGGTGACGGCCACATAACTCCCGTCAGGATTGTACAGTGCATATGGGCCAAACGCGCCGATCACCTGTCCGTTGTTGTTCAGCCCGGTGGCTTGTGTGCCATTGAGATTGGTCATAGCGCCGTCCGCCGAGCGCAGGTACGCGCGCAGGCCCACTCCGGGCACTCCGTATGAGCCCACCACCTGGTACGAATTATTAATCGCCACGGCCTGCGATCCGAGACCCAAACCGAATTCGCCAAACGTTCCGTCGGTGATCCGACGGAAAGCCTGCGTCTGATAGTCGTCGTAAGCGTAACCCACGACGTCGCCGCGGTCGTTGATCCAGGTCGGGTATGTAGAGCCACTCGGATCCTGAAAGGTCGTGAAGGTTTGTCCGTCCGAAGTCACGAATCCCAGTCCGCCGCGGGCGGTTGTCGAGCCGGTCACCTGTCCGCTGGCGTTTACCGATACAGCCAGCGTGAACGCGCCGTCCACCTGGAACGTGACGAACGTCTTGCCGTCGGGCGCCAGGCGAAATCCCCGCTGCGGCTGGCAGCAGACGGTATTGTAGGATCCCGCAATCCAGCCGGTGCTGCTGATGCTCGCCGGAGCCGTGACCGCCGCTCCCGGAACGTCGATGGTCGTGATGGCGCCGTCCGGCGCCCGCAGAAATCCGTGCTGGTTACCCGAGGCGTCCAGGTAGTATCCCACCACCAGGCCATTGTTGTTTATGGCTTGTGGGTACGCGTCCGTACCCCCTGGCCCGGTGAAGGTCACGTAATCGTACGTCGTCGCATACCCGGGAATGAGCGCGATCGCCAAAAGCAAGGCTTTCCGCACGGCAGACGTTAGGCAGTTACAAGGCCAAAGATATCTGGCGCGCAGCTCGTGTCCAGGCAGTACACTCGAAAGTGATGGGTGTGTCATTTCGCCTCATCGCGGTCGATTCTTCGACCTTCGATTCGTTGCCCTGCTGCGGCATCAAAGATCGTTCCCACCCCGGCCGCGTCGAGAAATGCTGCTGGCTCCGCGAGAACGCCACGTCCGGCTTGCGGGCGAAGGCCATCCTCGCGCCCGACGGAAAGCCCGGCGGCTATATCGAATACGTCCCCGGCGAGTTCGCCTGGCGTGGCGTGAACGCCCGCGGCTACCTGTTCATCCATTGCATCTGGATCCAGTCCCGGCAGTATCAACGCCAGGGCTGGGGCAGAACCATGGTCCAAGCATGCCTGGAAGATGCGCGGAAATCGAAAATGAGCGGCGTGGCCGTCATGGTCCGCGAGGGTCCGTGGATGGCCGGGCGCCGCCTGTTCCTGGCAAATGGGTTCGTTCCTGTCGATGCCGCGCCGCCCGATTACGAGCTTCTCGCCCACCGTTTCGACAACCGCGCGGCCCCACCATCTTTCCAAGGGGACTGGGATCGAAAACTCGCGCAGTACGGCCGCGGCCTGACCATCATTCGCTCCAGCCAATGTCCCCACATTGCCAAATTCGTCGGGGACATCGCCGAAGCGGCCCGCCAGGAATATCGGATCGAACCCAATTTGGTCGAACTCAAATCCGCCGCCGATGCCCAACAGGCCCCCACCCCCTACGCCGTCTTTTCGCTCATTCTCGACGGTCGCCTGCTGGCCGATCACCCCATCAGCCGGACCCGTTTCCGCAACATCATGAACAAATTGCCCAAGCGCGGGTAAACTAAGACATTTCGGGCTACGGCCGGCAGCAGGAGAAACGAATGGCAATCGTCATCGGTGAACCCGTGTGCATCGTCCCCGCCGGCGACCGCTGCGGCGAAGCGCCGGTGTGGAGCGCGGAAGACCATGCGCTGTACTGGACCGATATCAATCGCTTCCTGATCCACCGTCTCCATCTGGCGAGCGGCTGCGTCCGGTCGTGGTTCTTCGATGAGCCGGTAACCGCGCTGGCGCTTACGCACTCCGAGGGCATGCTGGCAGTGGCGTTGGGTTCGGGCATTATCCTGTGGTCGCCGCGGAGCGATGAACGCCGCGAGCACGGCTTCCGCCTGCCCGGCTGGCCGGGCGTCCGGCTGAACGATGGGCGGCCCGACCCGCGCGGCTCTTTCTGGGTCGGCTCCATGCGGAACAACGTCGCGCCCGATGGAGCGCCGGGTGAATGCGGCGGCGCCGATGGGGTCCTCTACCGCGTGGATCCGGACGGGGCGGTAAGCGAGTGGAAACGCGGCATCGGCATCTCCAACACCTTGGTCTGGAGTCCCGACCGGACGCGTTTCTATTTCGCCGACTCGCTGCAAAATGCGATCCTCGTTTACGACTACGATTACGCGACCGGCGCCATCGCCAACGAGCGGCCCTTCTTCACGAATTTCGAGCGCGGCCTGCCGGATGGATCGGCGATAGATGGCGAAGGGTTTATCTGGAACTGCCGTTATGGCGGCAGTTCGATCGTTCGCATCGCTCCCGGCGGCGGTATCGACCGGGTGATCGAAATGCCCGCCAGGAACCTGACGAGTTGTACGTTCGGCGGGGAAGATCACAGCACCCTGTTCGCGACCAGCGCGTCATTGGATGCACCGCCTGGGGATCGGCTGGCCGGCGGACTTTTCGCGGTTCCGACCAGCGTGCGGGGACTACCGGAGAATCGCTTCCGTGTGTGAGCGGCCGGTATCAGCCGGCGCCGGCCACGGTTTCGGTGAACCGAACCTTCCACCACTGACAGCCGATGGCGCAGTTCGTTCCGAAAACGCTCGATGATCTGTGCGCCGGATCTCAACCAGAAGCTTAACCTGTTCCGAACGCAGAAGTTCACCGATGAGGGTCAGTTCCTCCTGTGCGAGGTTAAGCACCTCGTGAGTCGTCGAGTCCATACACCCCCCGATTCAACTTTGACGCCGACCTGACCAGTCGTCAAGTCAACGAACGCCTACCGAAATCGGCCATTGTACCGGCGGCTGCCCGGCGTTACACTCGGGCTATGAGAGAATACATAGTTTCTGCTCTGATTCTCTTCGCCCTGCCGCTTTCCGCTCAAACCGTGCCGAGCGGCTGGCAGCTCGTCAAAGACTCCAAGAATGCCTGCCAAATCGCCGTTCCATCAGATTGGGTCATCTATGGCGACAGTCGCAGTGCGGCGGTCTTCCATGACGCGTCGACAGCGCTGGTGGTGGTCACCAGCCAGCCCGGACAGGCCTTCGCTCCGCTCACCGAGCGCCTCCAAGGGGTCCTGAACATCGGCAAGGGGAAGCTCTTCGAGAACAACGCAAAGCGTATCTTCTATCAGGACAAGGCTTCCAGCCATCCCGACGATCCCAACTGGTACACCTTCAGCGTGCCGGGGAAGAATGGCACTTGCAGCGGGCATCTGACCTTCCTGCCGAGCATCTCCGATGACATAGCGCGCAAGATTGTGCTGAGTCTTGGCCCGCTATCGGACACACACGGAGGAACTCAATAGATTTCTTCAAGCAGGCATCTCGAGCACGCTCTCAACAGCTCGTTCGCGAATGCCGGCAGTCCTGAACTCGTAGCGGCGGATCTTCACGGCTGTGCAATTATCCTGATTGCGAACAGTTCGCCCGGATGCTCTCAGCCGCATGCGGACAATTCCATCAATCCGGGCGGGCCAAGCGATCGAAAGTTCGATGGGAATTCCGGGGGGAATGGAGTGCGCCGACTCGAAGAGGATTCCGCTGCTGGAGATATTGACTGTCCGCCCGCGCCCGGTCTCCTGGATCGCTTTCCCCTGCAGAAGCAGATAACGGACCTCTGCTTCGATGGGAAAGCGGCAGCTTAGGCGCCGATCTTTCCGCCCGCGCTCGCTTCGGACCATCGGGGACATATGGAAAGCTCCTTGGGTCGCTACATTCCAGTTCTCCGGATCGGATGGAAGAACTCGAACAAATTAGATGTACTCTACTTTGTTCTAAAATGCAAGGGGTATTAGCACTCTTAACTCTTAATCACGGCGGCCGGGACGGAATCCGTGAGCGGGCTGCGCAGCGGTTTCGCGCCAAGGCGATTGGCGCCGGCCGCATAAGAGGCTAAAGTGGCCTATTAGCTCTTCTTAGAGGTAACTGTGGAGAACATAGTCACCTCCTGCGTAGCGCTCCCCGCCGCATTGCGGGCAAATTACTTTACCCCGATCAAGATCGGCAATGTGGAGGATCTGCGTAAGTCGTTCCAGCAACTGACAGCGTGTCCCGGTAGAGCGCGTCGCGCGTGAGCCGCCGCCGCGGAGCGCCGCGTTTGCTCATCAAGAGCTGGTAAATACTACTGAAGCCTTCCTCGAAATTCAGGGCGGAGCCGGCCAGCCAAATACGCCACGCGCGATAAGTCGGTTCATCCACGAGGTGCAGAGCGGCTTCGCGGTTCGTCGCCAGGCGTTGCCCCCACAATCGGCAGGTGCGGGCGTAGTGGGGGCGTAAATTTTCGACGTCCAGGTTCGGCGGCGCAGCCCAGTTTCTGGCGGGCATGTGGCGTTCAAGGCTCGCGACGGTCGGGCCACCGCCATTCACGGGATGTGGGCGCTTTCTGGATCGCCTTTGGAATCCTGAGCTATATGTTCGGAACAGCCGGACTGCCGAATGGGGCTTTCGTGGAATTGGGATACTGGTTCGTCGTTCTCGCAGCCATTACCGCCGTTGGCGCGTGGGCGGCGCGGAAAACGTCTCCCTTTTTCTGGTGTTGGGTTTTCTGGCCCTCGGGTCCTGCCTGGAAGCCATTTCGAAGTTGGCCGGCGTAATGGGCGCGCTCCCGATCGCGGCCGGGTATGCGTTCATCGTCTCATCGCTGTTGGCGTTCTACACCGCGAGCGCTCTGATGCCGGCTGAAGCGTATGGCCACACCGTGTCAAGCCTTGGCAAGATGGAGAAAGGCATGCAGGCGCCGGCGGTCACTTTAGGCGCCGGCGAACCGGGCGTCATCCGTGGGCAAAACCTCAACGTCCGCGGTTTAGTTTAACGGGATGGGGAAAACGCATTTTGAGCCACGGATGGACGCAGATAACTGCTATGTTTCTGATCTCTGTCCATCGGTGTTCATCTGTGGCTGACTAACCCTTTTTCAGCAAGCTGTTAGTTTAACCGGTAGCTTTACGGATTCGGCGGCTTCGGCAGAGTAGGAGCGGCAGGCATCGGCACGTCAGGGGTTTCAGCGGGAATCACGTTGTACCCGGGGGGGATCTGAAACAACGAATCCGGAACCGCGGCCGCCGTGCACTTGCAGACGTTGGTACGCTCGCCGAAAGCGCCCACGATTTTGGTGATGATGGGCAGTTGCAGCTCGGTGCTCAGCCAGATCTCCCAGCTTGCGATGGATGGCGGCCGCAGCGGATCGAGCGCCTGAAACACGTAGCGCAGTCCTTCCGCTTCCAGCCCTTCGATCACGGATTTTCCCAGTTCTACGATGTTGACGTTCGGCGCGGAGGGAATCGCGGGCATGGGAATTCCAGGGGTGATGGGCATACCCGGAACGGACGGGAAGTTCGCGCCCGGGCTCAGAATGCGAGCCTCCATCAGAAGATGATCGAGCAGGATCCGCACGCCCGAGAGCGGATCGCTGATGAGCGAACTGGCGTCGAAATCGAAGCGGATTTTCCCATCGAGCGACCGGAACTGTTTGGTTGGAATCTGCTGCGTGACCATGCCGGTAGCTGCCGAGAGCAGGGTTTCCAGGCACTCGGCGCAGGCCGCGGGCAGCGGAGGAAGTTGCGGAGATGTGGGACCGGGAATATTCATGCGATGGTTCACCTCGCCACGTCGGACACGCACTGGAAGCCCGACAAATAGCCTTTCTGGAAGATGGGCGGCGCGCCTTTTAAATCGAGCAGGAACGGGAGGGCGAGCGATTTTCCGCTATCGAGGCGCATGGGTTGGCCCGCCTGGCCCTGGCGCGGAACCCATTGCAGCGTGTAACCGGAACCGGAAGCCTGGAAACGGTCGGCATCGCCGAAGAACCGAAACGCGGCCCACAACCCGTCGTAGGTAATGAACCCCAGATCGGGACCGCCCAGACTCCCCGAGAGCTTCGCGCCTCTCACCGAGGTACCAGGCCAGATGAAATCCTTGGAATCCCCGCCGGCGCCGCCCGATTTCAAAACCTGTCCATCCAGACTGAGCGTGACGCTCTTCATGCCTTCCGCGGGCAGAGCTTTCATGTCGTACGTCAGGCTGGCATTGGTGGACCCGCTCTTGTACAGAGCGTCGCTGAGCGCGGTCGCGCGATTGAGGAATCGCAGGAACGCCTCGCTGATCTGCACGCGGCTGTCGGACTTGCGAACCCACTCGCTCCCCTGCCGCTCCACGTAATTCTTCAGGTTGTTGGTGGCGAAGGCCGCAATTTTGCCGTCGCCGGGGCGGAAGAAATCGTTCAACTCGTCAAGCGTCGCGTCGATCTGCGAGGTGGTATTGAACGGATACTTATTGGCGAGCCCCCCGAACTCGCCGCAGAAGCGCCGGGCATCCGAATTGATCTGCGCCGGACCGAGACGTCCCAGGATGCTTTCGGCGTTGCGGATGGGGTCTTCCATCAGCTTTTCCACCATGGCATCGACGCGCCCTTCGCGGTCGGGGCGGAAGCTCTGGGCAATCTGGCGGGTCACCTTATACGCGTTGGCCGCATCGTTCAGGGTCTGCGCCACCAGATCGTCCTTGTCGCCGCTGGTTTTGGCTACGCGATCCATGGACGATTGCAGACTCACCAGCGCACCGGCGTACGGGCTATTGTTCCCCTGTATGTATCGGTCCGGGCAATTGGGCGGCGTGACATATTGCACCGGCTGATAGGGCGCGCTCGCGTCCGGGTCGGCAACCGAGGTATTGACGGAAGCTAGGCAGAAAAGTCCGAGTAAGTACGACTGGTTGCCCGATAACTGCCCCAACTTGCGGGCGGCATCGGCCACGCTGCCATATGCCACCACCTGCGACCGCGCCAGATAAGTACGCCAGTTGGCGATGTAATCCTTGCGGTAGCGTTCCCTCAAGGCGGGTCCAAGAGCAATAGGGTCGAGATCGGTATTAGTGCGATTGCCCAATACCCAGCTTTCCCCGCCAAAGAACTGTTTCACATTATTGATGGCGTGGTCGACAAATTTCGATCCTTCCACGGTAAACGCTCCGGGGACGTCGAGGTTATTGACGACGTATTCCGCCGAGCCGGGGAACTGCCGGTTGAAATTGACCGGCGGCTTCTGGCGCGATGCCTCCGCGATAATGAATTGATAGATGCTCTCGATGGCGTTGAACTGCGCCAGGTACGCGCGGGCATGCTCCACGACGTCGGTATTGTCCGCCGAAGGGAAGGGGTTGGCGATCAGGAGTTCATCGGCGTAAAAATCGAATTGCCGCCGCGCCAGCGCCGTGATGTCCGGATCGATCTGCCGGCCGGCAGTCCATCGGTCGAATAAGAGGGGCGATAGAAATTCGCGGGTGCTCTTCTCGTGGTGAGAAGTGGTTATTAAGTAGGCTTTCAGCGTATCGTAAGTCGGCTTATATTCATCGTCCGGTCCCGGTTTGTCAGGAAGCTTGCCGAGCGTGTCCACCAGCGCCGCCTGCGTCGCCCCAAAAAGGAGCTGGGAAAATCGGTTGAAATAGACCCGGCGCGACGCGGGATACAAGTCGCTGCCCACATAGAGCCCCCAGCGCAGGCTGAGTGGGGCTCCTTCACGCTCATACCGCGACAACAATTGCACGGTCTCGCGCAGCCGGTCCAGGCGCTGTAAAGCGTCGCGCGAAGGAAGCTGCTGGCCGGCGCCGCCGGTTTCTTCCCGTCCGATTCCGCGCGCCGCTTCCGAGACGCGGGCTTCCAATGCGCGATTGCGGAAGTACGACACCGACATTCCGATGGACCATAGCAGGAATAGCCCGGCGGCCGCACCGGCCAGGACCCGCCGCAGCAGTTCGCGGCTGCGCGTTTCGCCGCTCACTCCCAGCGCGGCATGGTCGCGAAGGATGACTTCGTTGAAGAGGTGGCCCAAAAACAGCCATTGCGGAACGCGACGCCCCCGGCCGGCCGTGGGCGCGGGCTCGGCGCTGGCGTCCTGGAAAGCGAACATTCCCGTGGCGCCGCTTCTCAGGAATCCCTCGCGCGAGGCTGCGCGCGCCACCGGCTCGGAATCGTTTACCGTGATGGGACGCGCGCCCGAGAAGTAGAAGCCGCGAAGAAACGGATTCAGGCGCAACTGGCTGGGACGGCTCAGGTCCACGAGAAAACGGATGGCGGAATTGCGCAGCTTGCGAAATTCCCGCGGGAACTCGTAAACGAACCCAAGCTTATCCGCCTTGTTCTCCCGCGCCAGGAAGGGCAGGCGCTTGCCGCAAAGACTGCGAAACAGCGCTTCAAACGCCGACGTCAGCCGCCGCGATTCCTCTTCCGCATACACTCCGCCCTGATCTCTCGCGGCGCGCAGCGGCAGCGTCACCCCCACCACCCGATGGACTTCGTCGTCGGTAAGGTTGCCGGCATATTCGATAAACGAAGCCAATCGGTCGAGCTTGGTGAACAGGACGTAGATCGGCAGGCGCACCCCCAACAGGAGGGAGATTTCGCCGATGCGGGTGTGCAAAGCGCGCGCCATGGCGGCCAGCTTTTCGTCGGCTCCCGTTTTCAGAAAAGTATCGCAATCCACACAAACAAGGACCGCCCGGGGCGCCGATTTGGAGCCGAAAAGCCGCCGCCGGAGCGGCCGCAGCCGCTTCACAAGCCTGATCCACCGGGACTGTTCGGCGAGCACCGGCCCGCCCGCTTCCACGAACACCGACCGTTGCGCCAGCCAGATATTCAAGGGTCGCGTCGGCACGATCGCGCTGTCCTGATACACCTGTCCGGCGAGCAAATCCGGCTCCGTGCCCGAATGCACGAAGATGCTGGTCTTCGCCGACCCCGTTTCGCCCATGAGAAAGAACACCGGCAGCTCGGTCAGTTTGGCTTCCTTGCCCAGACTGGAAGCGGCCAAGCGAAGTTCCGCATCGCGCACGAAGGATCCGATTTCCCTTTCGGACGTGGCCGTCTCTTCGGCGGCGCGCGCGGCATCGGTGGCCGTGCGGCTCTGTTTCTGCTGGCGGCGATAGATCAGCGCGCCGAAACCGCTGATCACCAGCCCCATCAGCAGCATCCGCACAATCATTTCGGCCTGGCCGGACAGGTGCAAAACACCGGTCACCACCCACGAAAGCACGAGGAACACCACCAACATGAGCGTCGAAATCAGATAGAAGCCGTAATAGCCCATGGCGGCTTAAGGACGTCCTCCGGCGGCGATTTGTTCGAGAGAGCGGACTTCCGAGCCAAGCGAGATCTTGTAGATGGAAAACAGCGTGAGGGCAAGGACGGCGCAGGCCGCGCCGATCACCAGGAGCCGGCGCAGCCACGGGTCCGTCCGTAGTTGACCGGTGGTGTCCGCAGGCAGCGCCCAACCCGGCGAAAGGTCGCCTGAGGATTTCCGAATGCGATGAATCTTGTCGTTGGTTTTTTCCATCAGGATGCGCAGATCGCCTTTGGAACTGATGCTGTAGCGGCCCAGGTATCCCAGCAGAAGGCAGAGGTAGTACACCTCGAGAACGTCGGCGGTTTCCTCCGAATCGCGGCGTTCCAGCAATTCCTGCAAGTGATCGAAGAACACTTCTCCGGCCACATGCCGCCCGAACATTTCCTCCTGGAGCGGCCGCCGGACCCAATCGTTGAATACCGGGAGGCGCAGGTTCAGCAGAGACTCGTCGAGAAAGGCGACCACCGCGAATATCGCCAGTTTGACGTCCTCGTCGGTGTAACCGCGCGCCCTGGCGGCATCCTCGGCGGTCTTGATCGAGCGGAGCACCTGGCTGCGAAACACATCGGCGTTATTGACTTCCTGGCGGCGGGCGCGCAACCGCACGACGGCGGTAAACAGCTCCTGGAGATGCAAAGCCAGGTTCTCGGGCATGGCGGGTCTGCTTTCTATGTCGGCCACGAAATTCTCATCCTGCTAATACATCGCGCAAAATCGCGGTGCGGTGCCGCAATTAGTTTGCCGGGCCCCGGACGGCGAGCGACAAAGTCTTTCCAAAAGCACCGCTTCCTCGCGGTCGCGGCTCTGTAACAAACCCGCCCTCCGCACTAATACTTCTTCGTTTCCTCGCGGCGCGCAAAGATTTCTCACGCCGTTTGCGCTTTCCAAAAAGCTGACCCCTGAAAGCTGATCGCTGAAAGCTTGATTGCGGTCACGCCGGCTCAGGATTCCAACAATACCGATAGTTCGATTTCCGGGTCCGGCAACTCACCGGGCACGTAGATGCCGATTTCGCGAGTTTTCACCAGCCGGTCCCAACACGGGCCGGCTTTGTCGATCGCGAAGTACTGGAACTCGAGTTTGGGCGATAGCGCCGGCGGCGGCACCGGAAGGTGCGAAAGCTTCATCCCGGAGAGCGCACGCTCCACCAGGCGCGGCACAAAATCCCGGGCGCATATTTTGATCAAACGGCCGGTGCTTTCGATGAGTTCCGCCTCGCCGATCGGGCAATGAATGCCCAATATCCAACGCGAGCGGTTGAGCGTCCGTTCGTCGGTAATCCGCCCCTCATAAAAGAACTGCGAGCTCTGCGTCAACGGAATCTGAATGCAGTTGCTGGGAACAATCAATTCCAGGTGCGCGCGGATGTGTTGGTCCAGAGCGTCCATGCACCCGGCCAGGTGGAGGTGGTCGTAAAGCGGCAGCGAACCGGGTTGCGAGTCGATGCTGAACGTGCACAGGGCGCCAGCCAGGCCGGACAACTCCACGAACAGTTCTTCGGGATGCGCGCGCTTGGAGACGCAGAGATGCCGCAGCGGTCCCAGGCTGGAATTCAAGCAATGCAGAAACCAGGCGTTGGCGATGCCATCGGCGGAGAAACCCGATGCCGACTTGGCCCCGAGCTGCTTGGGATGCGCTACCGTGCGGCATTTCTCCTCGAGCGTGTCGATCAATTGCCGCACCATGGCCATCAGCGGCGGGCACGCGCTGATTTGCAGGCACGGCGGAAAGAAGTGCTGATCGTAAACGAACTGCCCCGTGCCCTGCCGCCGCACACGGGCGAGCGGGAGCACCACCATGCCCTCGGCGTTCTCCGTGGTCGCCAGAAGCCGGACGTTCTTGCGTCCCAACTGGATCATCTTCACATCGCGCCCGGTGTTCTCATCGGGCAGCGGCTTCTCTTCGGCGAAGTAGCGCACCGGAGCGGCGGCGTCCGCTTCGTTCAACGCGCAGTTCATCCCGTCAGGGCGCAATTCCGGGATCGCCAGCAGTATGTCGACGCTCTCCTGCATGGCCGGAAACAGTTCCGCGATGCGCCGCGGCTCCGGCAATTCGTCGAATTCCGGCATGTGGAAACTGAGCCCGTCGGGAAATACGCCGCGCGCGTGGGTGAGGGTTACGGTGCCGTTGGTGAGAGCTTCCGCGTCCAGGTTGTAGCCGCAAAATCCGAACGGCTGGTACCAGACGTTGGCCGTGGAGAATTGGATGGTATCCTCAAAGTATCGATTCTGAGCCTGGAAATGATGCGGCCCGACGAACATTCCTTCCGACCAGACCACCCGCGACAGGTTCTTCATGGCTGCTCTTCGAGAGTCCCCGTTGGGAACTTACTCTGTTGACCCCTGATTTGCCATTATCATAATATAGCGGTCTCTGACGGAGCCGTCTATGAGTTTCTACCGGAGATACGAATTGGAGCGGCTCGTCGCCGATGGCGAAGCCAAGACGTTCCGCGCCGTCGAAACCGCTACCGGGCGCCCGGTCTGGCTGCATATCTTCAATCCCGAAGGACAGGAACTTGCCGCAGCTCTGAAGGCCAAGGCGGCTGGCGCGGGCGGAAAACCCGTGCTCCCGGTCATCGAAATCGGCGAATTTGCCGGTTCGCAATATGCCGTGACTGAAGCCGGCGATTCCTTTCCGGGGCTGCGCCAGTGGGTCGACCAGCTACCCGCCGCGGTTGCCGCCGGCGACGCGCCTGCGCCGGCGCGGCGCCCCATCGACGCCAATCCTCCCGCCCTGCTCGACGATTCTTGCGGGGCATTTGTCAAGCCGCCGCAGACGATCACGCCTTATCCGGCGCCGCGACCGGCGGCTCCGGTTCCGCCGCTAGTTCCCGACGAAGCGGGCGAATTCACGCGCCTGTTCGAACGTGACGATGCCTTTCCGAAAGCCGCGCCGTCGCCGCCGCCGCTGGTGGACGACGCCTCGGGAGAGTTCCGGCGCGCCTTCCCTGCCCCGGCTTCCGAGCCGCCGGCGATTCCCGCACCGCAGGAAATGGGCGATTTCACGCGAGCATTCGGCCTGCCCGCACTACCGGCCCCGGACAGTGCGGCGCCGCGGGTTCGCGTGCCGCCGCCCACTCCCCGGCGGCCGGCGGCGCCCGAACTGCCGAGCGTTCCGCCGGATTGGGCCGTGGCCGGCGATACCGGCGAGTTCACCAAGTTATTCGGCCCCGGGCTTTCGGGCGAGGCCCTGGACATCGCCAGCGAACAGGCCAAGGCAGCCAAGGCCGCCCCTAGCGAAGGCGTGCCGTTCCAACATGCGGGAGAATTCACCCGCATGTTCGGCCCGCCACCCGGCGCTGCTTCGCCCGCGGCGAAACCCGCGGCTCCGCCGAGTTCTCTGAACACTTCGCCATCCGGCCTCTTTGCCCTTCCCGCGGATCAGACGAAAGCCACCGGAGATTCTCCGGAAAACTCCCCGCTGCCTGACGCCAAATCCGCCTCCAACGAGTACACCAGCGTTTTCGGCCAGAAACCGGCGCCATCCGAACCAGCCGCGCCGACGGAGCCGAAGAAGCCCGCGCCGGATATCGATCTCACAGCTCCGAAGTCGCGGATGCGCCCGGGCGTGATCGCCGGCGTAGTGATCGGTATCGCCGTGCTGATTCTGCTCATCGTTCTCGCGCTACGCTAGTCACTTGCAAAATTCGTTATTCGGCGCAAAAAAAAGGCGCCGCTCCCTCGCGGTCGCGGCTCAGTAGGCGCTGCCAGCTGAAAGCCCCCCCAGAGGGGACCCCGGGCACGATTGCCTGCCCCACCTAGCAGGCTCCTGAAAAGGGCACATAGGCCGCTGATAAACGCGGATGAACGCGGATAAGTTTATTTGTTTTCAATCTGCGTTTATCGGCGTTCATCGGCGGCTGGGTCATTTCCAGTGTTTTTCAGCATCCTGCTAGACCGGCGCTGACTGCCCCTCCGGCAGCAGAATGATCAATTCCGCCTGCGGATTTTGGAAATCCGCGGGAATGTATGCCGCCACATTGCGCGCGCGCGTGATGGCTTCCCAGGCTACTCCCGCCTGGCTGAGACTGAAATACTGGTGGTCCAGCTTGATGGGGATGGTGGTGGGCGGCGACATCACGTGCGTCAGCGGAACGCCGTTCAGCGCCTGCAGAATCAGATGCTCCACGTGGCTCGCCGAGCAGACCTTCACCAATTGCGGAACCTTGCGAATCAACTCGGCCTCGTCCATATCCGCGCGGATGGCCAGGTACATTTTGGTGTTTTCGAGGAAACGATCCTCGAATACCGCGGCGGCATAAATTGCCGGCCGGATCAGCTTCAGCGGCAGCGAAACGAAATTGCTCGGGATCACTGTCTCCAGCAGGTCGCGCAGCATCTTGTCGAGATCCCCGAAGCATGCCCCCAGGTCCTCGTGATCGTAGAGCGGCAGGTCGCGAGGCTGTACGCGCAAAGAAAAGGTGGTCAGCGTGGAAGCGAGCGAGAGCATCACTTCGAATAATCCCTCGGGATGTCCGTGGCGGGTATCGAACAGGTGCCGGAATCGCGGAAAATGCCAGTTGATGGTATAGAGCAGCCAGAAGTTGGCGATGTCCGACGTGGTAAATCCGGCCAAGTTTTGATTGCGCTGGCGCCGCATCCCTCCCAACGCCGCCCCGCGGGCCGAGAGAATCTCGATCAACCGGCGGGCAATGGTCAGCAGGAAATCGTTGGCCGCGAAATCGAGCAGCGGCGGCACGAACTTGGGATCGAGCTCGAACGTGTCGCCGGCGGTGCGCAGCACGCGCGCCACCGGCATTACCACCGCGCCGCCCTTCGGTTCGCCCTCCACCAGCAGACGAAAGTTCTTGCGGGCGTATTGCACGGGTTTTTCCGAGGCGCCGAAGTTCTCGTCGCGAAACGAAGACACTTCAGCAACGTAGCGGGTATCGATGCCCCGCCCGCGCATCGAAAGATTCACTCCGCTGATACGGAAATCCGGGATCGCCAGGTATAGTTTGAGGGCCGTCTGATTGGGTTCGAAGTACCCCGCCAGGGGCTTCGCCGGCGGCGCGGGGTCGGAGCCGGGAATATCGAACGGCAAACCATCCGGGAACAGACCGCTCGCCTCGTGGATGGCCAGCCGTCCCGCCGCCAGGGCTTCCTGGTTGATCTTGAGGCGGCTGAATCCCCACGGCCGGAACTGCAGCGCCTCCAGCCGGAATTGCAGGACGCTCTCCGTGAAGCGGTCCTGGATCTGCATGTGCTGCGGGCTGAGGAACGTGCCCTTCGACCAGATGACCGGCTGTAGAATGCGCATGTGTGACAAGCTAGCAGACAAAGCGCTCCCGGGCAAATTTCCGGTGCGCGCAGTTCCGACCGGCGAAAGAATTCGCTCGGTGGGCTGGTTGCATCGAGGCCTCAGCAGAAACGCCGGCGCGGCTCAATTCCATGGTCTGCCGTAGGATTCAACCAGGAGCTACCTCTCAGCGCGGAACGGCCGGATTTTACGCCTCTACGGTCAGGTGGGGCGGAATGGCTATGACTCAGGCGGCTATTATATTGCATTCGTCCTGAAGACCTTAGCCCGCTCGGCAAGGGCCTGATGGCCTTCAGGCTCTCCACCGATCAAGTCGCCGAATGATTTCTTGTTAAGCAGACCATAGGCCGTAAATCCGGCTTGGATGTACCCTTCCATCAGCATCGGCTGCCAAACGACCACCTTGTTCTTTGGGTCTCGGCCATGCGTAAATTCGACCCTGACCCCCGCGTTTGCGGCAGACCCGGTGAGGGACGTCTCAAAATGAATCGAACAGTGGTAGCCATCGAGATTGTCAAACCACGATTCGGGGAATTTGCCCAAAGAATCCTTTCCGATTTTCGTTGGTTTGGACCAGTTACACACTGTCGCTCCCGTGTCTCCCGCCAACAGGCCCGCGTGTTCATAGATATTTATCTTGTTGTGATCGCCCACCCAAACCGTTGTCTTGGTTACACCAAGCTTGGTCTTCACAACTTTCCACTCGATATTAGAGCCTCCGCCAATGACATCGAGGCCTAAATAAATAGACATAGAATCCTCTCCACGAGCGGACTTCCGTCCACGTCGCTTCCTTTCAGTGCGTTCACCGCAGGCATCGTCCGGCCGATATATGCAATTTCGGGGACGGACGACGCGGCCATGTTGGGAGCTGCCGGCAAGAGGGCGCGGCCGCACCCAACTCCGAGATCGATGTTCCATGCAGCACCGGCGACTCCGCCGGTCGTATACGCGCCCGTCTCCTTGTTGGTCAAAATATTGCACTCAAAATGTTGTTTCTTTCCCCGGGGCACGGTTTCGACAAAGCCCCTGGCAGAACTCGGCCGCTGTATAAAGCCCAGTATCGACGAAGCTCATTGCCTCCTCCTTGGATCGTCTCCCTGGAGGCCCCTTCCAAACCCGCCCGCCCCCGCGGGGCGGTTCGTTGTGAGCGGATTTCCACCATTGTTCGCGTGAAAGGGCGTCGAAATGCCTCACAACTTTTTGGCATGCCAAATTTTAGGAGGAAGAACCGCAAGATAGCAAGTTTCGTGGCGTTACGCGACGTCCGTAACGTGCGGTTGTGGGTTTGAGATCCGTGTGTCATATGACTCATGGCAGACATGCTGAAGCACAAGTCGCAGCACAAGGCGATCATGATGGCCGCTTGTGCCTGAGGCAGCGGGACCTTGGGTGAAAAACTCATATCGGGTCTCGCCATCAACATTTGCAAACTGGGGCGGGCCGTGGCCAGGATGCCCCGCTCCACTCCGGCGGCGGCAAATGCCTCAAGGAGCGCCCGTTCCACCTGCACAATCATCTCCTCGGTCAGAACTCGGGCCGCCGCGAATTGATAAACTCGTGGGTTTTCCACCAGATATTTCAGGCATGCGGCACATGCTCCCTCGCGCACGACGCCTTGGGTCGTGGCAAATACGGCGAACATATTGAGAAATGTCTCGACTTCAGGCAGCCTCACCATCACCTCGAACAGAAGGACACGCGGGCCAATCGGCCCCCGATACGTCATCAACATCAGTCGTTCTGCCGGTAAAGCTGAGGATCGCATTTGTTCTGCAGCCAGGGATTTTTGAGCCAACCCAGCCAGCGCATGGGGACGGCCAGGTACTTCTCATCCGACAGCTTGCCCGGATAAGCGGCGCCCGCCTTGCCCTTTACCAGAGTAATCCCGGCCTGCAAGTAGCAATCCACCACGATCCCGGAACAGAAGCACCTCGGCGAATCGCCTGCGACGAAGGCCTCGACGGGAGAAAGGAGTGCTGCGCTGACGTCATAATGAGCCTTCAGAAGGCCCATGGCGGCTTCCGTAACCTTTTTGCGCTGGGTGCCCGTCATGCTATCCAATGTCCAGGCGGCCGCATAGGCAGTGTTCTGGAGCGCCATGTTGATGTTGGTGAGGTGCACCACCGGCATAACGGCCTCCACAATCCGGTTCGCTCCCATGTAAATCATGGGGTGGCTCCACTCCGACCACGTGGCGGTGCGGATAATGGCGTGTTCGGCACCCTTTATGATGCCCCCGGTGAAAATGTCCTCAGTCGTGTTGATGTAGTCGCCTTCTTGCAGTTCATAGAGGTGACATATGGGCATATCGGCCTCCTTTCGTCCATCCCTTCGAAAAATGTCTGAAGCCCCCGGATCATCGCAGGGGATTTCTACCGAACACCGCGCAAAAGCAAGCCGGAACACCTCAGAAATTTTGCCAGCCTGCCGGCAGCCGTTCCGATGCCTGGATTCAACACTTATGCCAACGTTACGCACGTCACGTAACGTCTTGAAACTTCCATTTCCGGCGGCGCCCCCGGTAAAATCCTGCATGCCGCAAGATTTATGCAGGCGATAGTTTCTACCGTCTTGTACGTACTGAACCACAGGAACGAGGATCAAAAAACTGAAATCAGTGAGGCATTCCGTACGAATTCTGCGCGATGTAGTGTGAGAGCCCGCTGAGGTCGAGCGAGGGTGAGCATGAGGGGCAGAAAAAGCGGCGGGGACCAAGTAATCAAATCCGTTTGTTGAGGGAGGTTTTATGGCGCGTGAAAGTGTGCAGACCAAGTTAGGAAGAGTTCGGTCGCCGCGCGTCCACGTCACCTATAACGTGGAAATCGGCGGCGCCATCGAGCTCAAGGAAATTCCATTCGTCATGGGGATCATGGGAGATCTCAGCGGCCAGCCCGCGGAGCCCCTGCCTAAAATCAAGGATCGGCGTTTCGTCGAGATCACCCCGGACAATTTCAATGCAGTCATGGAGAGCATGAAGCCGCGGGCGGCTTTCTCCGTGGAGAATCGGCTCACAGACGATGCCGGAGCGGGTAACCTCGGCGTCGATCTCACTTTCAAGAGCCTGGAGGATTTCGAGCCGGAGCAGGTGGCCCGCAAGATCGGCCCACTGCGCGAATTGCTGGAGCTGCGAACCAAGCTCAACGACCTGGTCGGCACGCTTCAAGGCAACGAGAAGCTGGATCGTATGCTGCAGGAAATGATCAACGATTCGGGGCGGATGCAGCGCCTGGGCCAGGAAATCGCGCAAAAGAGCAAGGAGGGTGAAGGAAATGGCAAAGCATGAGAAAACCACAGCCGCTGCCGCACCGGCGGCAGCGACGGTAGTGACGGCAGCGCCGCCGGCTGCGCCGTCGGACGCGCAGCTTCTGGACCAGATTGTCCACGAGGGGCGCATCGGGCGCGACGAAGCCTCGCGGGAACGCGGCAAGGGCATGATCGCGGAGTTCGTCAAACAGATCCTCGAAGGACAGATGACGGTCGCGCCGGACACGGAGGCGATGATCCACGCCCGCATCGCGCAGATCGACCACCTGCTCTCGCTACAGCTCAACGAAGTTTTGCACAACCCGAGATTCCAGAAACTGGAAGCCACATGGCGCGGCATCTGGTACCTGCTGGAGAACAGCGAGACGGGCGTCAATCTCAAATTGAAGGTCTTTAACGCCACCAAGAAAGAAGTGCTGCGCGACCTGCAGCGCGTTCCCGAATTCGATCAGAGCCAGATGTTCAAGAAGGTCTATGAACAGGAATACGGGGTATTCGGCGGCGAACCGTTCGCCTGCATTCTGGGCGACTATGAATTCGGAAAGGGGTCGGAAGACATCGAGTTCCTGGAGCGGATGTCGCAGGTGTCGGCGGCCGCTCACGCGCCGTTCATCTCGGCCACCTCGCCGGACTTGATGAACCTCGAATCCTTCACCCAACTGGACACCCCGCGCGATATGGCGAAGATCTTCGACACCACGGAGTACGCGCGGTGGAAGGGCTTCCGAATGTCGGAGGACTCGCGCTACGTCGCTCTTACCATGCCGCACGTGCTCATGCGCGTTCCGTACGGGAAAGAGAATCGATCGGTGGACGGCTTCAGCTATGAAGAGGGCGTAACGGGCGAGGACCACTCCAAGTATCTGTGGGGCAATGCCGCCTACGCGCTGGGCGCGCGCATCACCAACGCCTTCGCCCGCTACGGCTGGTGCGCGGCCAT
>Ga0181538_10002229_pt1 | contig 20443 bp, 15 predicted proteins | sample PEATcosm2014_Bin_40_FD_119773 | JGI IMG/M metagenome (GOLD analysis project Ga0181538, IMG submission 119773) | Peatland microbial communities from MTU Mesocosm Facility, Houghton, MI, USA - PEATcosm2014_Bin23_30_metaG | ecosystem: Environmental > Terrestrial > Soil > Wetlands > Peat | place... | reverse complement strand
GATGGGTGGGATTTATCTCGCCGATCGCAGAGTTTACGCCAAAGGACGTGCAGACCGAGGAACTGCGGACAAGCCTCGTATACGAGATTCGAGTCTTCGTGAAAGACCCCGGGGACGAATTGCGCCTGGGGATGCCCGCCACCGTCCATTTATCTCTCAAAAAGTCTGATTCCGGGACGCCTACAACGCAAGGCTCGCCATGAACACGCCCGTTCTGGTCGGCCGGGACATTCACAAGACATTCCGCCGTGCCACGGGCGAAACCGTACAGGCCCTCGATGGCGTGTCTATACAGGTGGACCGGGGAACTCTGACGGCACTGGTGGGTCCCGACGGTGCCGGAAAGACAACGCTGATCCGTTTAGCTTGCGGATTGATGATTGCCGACGCGGGCGAATTGAAAGTCCTGGACATCGACGTCAAAGCTGAACCGCAACGTATTGAATCGCGGATCGGGTACATGCCGCAACGCTTCGGGCTGTATGAGGACCTGACGGTCCAGGAGAATCTCAACCTCTATGCCGATCTTCACGGCATCGCCGGCGAGGAACGAAAACAGAGATTCCCGCAACTCATGGAAATGACCGCGCTGGGACCGTTCAAGGATCGGTTGGCCGGCCGTCTGTCCGGCGGAATGCAGCAGAAGCTGGGGCTCGCCTGCGCGCTGGTGCTGGCTCCGGAATTGCTCGTGCTGGATGAGCCGACCGTTGGCGTCGATCCGCTCTCACGCCGAGAATTGTGGGAAATTATCCTGAAATTGGTCAAAGAGCAGAGTCTGTCCGTGCTGCTCAGCACCTCTTATATGGACGAAGCCGAGCGATGCGGAAATGTGGTTGTTCTTTATAACGGAAAAGTTCTTGCGCAGGGCCGACCGGAAGACGTGAGCAAGTTGGCGGTGGGCCGAACGTTCTTGGCCGATCCACCGGCTGGACTGAAAGCCCGCGCGCTCCAGGCACGATTACTCGATGATCCGAATGTGACCGACGCGGTCCCCGAAGGCGGCCAGGTCCGGCTGGTGCGGAAAGATGCGGCGGTGGCCGTGGCTGGGATGGTTCCGACGCAGGCCCGGTTTGAAGATGGATTCATGGTCCTTTTGCGACAGACGGTTGGCGAACGTGCGGTCAGCGGCTCGATGAAGGTTGACCACCCGCCGGCCGGGCATGACGGCGAGGTGGTTGTTGAGGTCCATGATCTGCTTCGGATGTTCAAAGCATTTACCGCCGTCGATCACGTCAGCTTTGAAGTGCGCCGAGGCGAAATCTTCGGCCTTCTTGGACCCAATGGCGCCGGAAAAACCACCACGTTTCGCATGCTCTGCGGATTGCTCACCGTCACGGGGGGAACCCTCAAGGTCGCGGGCGCGGATTTGCGTCGCGCCGGAGCTTCCGCCCGCCGGCGCATTGGATACGTGGCGCAAAAGTTCTCGCTCTACGGGCAGCTTTCCGTGGCCGAGAACCTGGGGTTCTTCGCCAGCGCCTACGGTCTGCGCGGGGACAGAAAACGCCAGCGGATCGAGTGGGCGCTGCAGCAATTTGAACTCACTTCGCTCGCCCGCCTTCCCAGCGGACAGTTGCCCGGCGGATTCAAACAACGCCTGGCGATGGCGACGGCGCTTCTGCACGAGCCGGAAACACTGTTTTTGGACGAGCCGACCAGCGGCGCCGATCCGTTGGCCCGGCGCGAGTTTTGGCGGCGGATCACCGCCCTGGCGGAGCGCGGTGTAACGGTGATCATAACAACGCATTTCATGGAGGAAGCGGAATACTGTGATCGGGTCGCCATTATGGATGCCGGTCGAATCCTGGCGCAGGGAACCCCCGCTGAAATCCGCCAGCGCGCCAAATCTGAACCGGGGCGGCACGCCACCATGGAAGATGCCTTCATCGCCATCGTCGAAGAATCTCGTCGCCGCGAACCGGCTGATAAGGCTCGGGCAGGAGGTGTGGCGTGACGCTTGCGGATATTGCCAAGCATAACCCGCTGCTCGCCAAAGCTCGGCGCATCAAGGCACTGGTCAAGAAGGAGGTCCGCCAAATGGTGCGCGACCCCAGCAGCATCGCGATGGGCGTTATTCTGCCCGTGATTCTCATTCTACTGTTCGGATATGGGTTGTCGCTCGACGTGAAGAATGTGAAGGTGGCGGTGGTCCTCGAGGCTCCCTCCCCGGATATCACAGAGTTGGTTTCCGGATTCCAGTTGTCTCCATATTTCGATGCGCAATTCCTAACCTCAATGCCACGCGCGCTGGAACTGATGCGGGATCGGGAGGTGGACGGAATCGTCCTGATTCGATCTGATGTTGCCCGGAATTTAGCGGTTGGAAATGCCCAAGTGCAGGTTCTTGTCAACGGAACCGATGCCAATCATGCCCGCATTGTCCAAGGCTATGCGCAGGGGGCGATCGGCCAGTGGGCGGCCCGCCGTGCCGCCGAAGGCCACACCGTGAACGTCGGTCCCGTCACCGTCGATGACAGACTTTGGTTCAACGAGGCCAACGACAGCCATTATTTTTTGGTCCCGGGCCTGATCGTCCTCGTGATGACGCTCATCGGAGCTTTTTTGACAGCCATGGTGATGGCGCGCGAGTGGGAGCGTGGCACGCTGGAGGCGATTTTCGTCACGCCGGTACGCGTTGATGAGATTCTGTTGGGGAAGATCATTCCCTACTTTGCGCAGGGAATGGTCGGGTTGGTGCTTTGTATGTTTGCCGCCAAGTTCCTGTTTCATGTCCCCATTCGCGGGTCCGTTTGGTTGCTGGCTGGAACGTCGATGCTTTATCTGCTAGTCGCATTGTCGATCGGCTTGGTGATCTCCTCATTGACCAAAAGCCAATTCGTCGCCAGCCAGATCACGCTGCTCGTCACCTTTCTGCCGGCAATGATGCTTTCGGGGTTTTTGTTCGACATACGAAGTATGCCCACGCCGGTTCGACTCCTCACCTATACGTTGCCGGCGAGGTACTATGTCGCGCTGCTTCAAACGCTGTTTTTGGCGGGCGATGTGTGGGGAGTTGTTCTGCCCAATGCGACGGTCCTGGCCGGCATCGCATTCGCGATGCTCCTTTTGGCGCGGCTGGTCACCCAAAAAAAGCTCGCGTGAGACCGCAACCATGTTTGAGGCAATACTCCGCATTATCGCATTGACGCGCAAGGAATTGCTGGCGGTCCTCAAGGACCCGCGCGCCCGCTTCAGCCTTCTGGTTCCACCAATCCTTCAATGCCTGATTTTCGGTTATGCGGCATCTTACGATCTTAACGATGTGCCTTATGCCGTCCTCGACCAGGATCACAGCGCCGCCTCCCACGACCTGTTGGCCGGTCTTGATGGATCCGGCGTATTCCACCGCGTGGCGAACCTGGACAGTGTCGAGAATTTGAAGACCTACATCAATGAACGTCGCGCGCTGCTGGTGATCCAGATCAGCCAGGATTTTGAGCGGCGGCTACAATCCGGTCAGCCCGCAAATATCCAGGTGATCGCCGACGGCCGCAACTCCAATACCGCCGGCACCGCCACCCTTTATATCGAAACGGTTGTCAACGCATTCAACGCCAACTGGCGGTCGTCCCATGGCCAGCCGGGTCTGACCGTCCAAATCGTCAATCGCGCGTGGTACAACCCAAACCTCGAAACTCGTTGGGACATTATTCCCGCCCTCATTGGAACCCTCACCATGATGCAGACGCTTATCCTGACGGCCATGTCCGTCGCCCGAGAGCGCGAGCAGGGTACCTTCGATCAATTGCTGGTGACCCCGTTTCATCCCGTGGAGATCATGGTTGGCAAGGCGCTGCCCTGCATGCTCATTGGCGCCGTGATGGCAACAAATATTCTCCTCGTCGCCTGGCTTTGGTTTCGCATCCCCTTCGCCGGATCGTTATTGACTCTCTACGCCGGGCTGATTTTGTTTCTGCTGGCAGCGGTTGGAATCGGGCTGTTCGTCTCTTCGATTGCCGCCACCATGCAGCAGGCATTGCTCTATAGTTTCCTGGTGATGATACCGTTCATGCTTCTCTCGGGTCTGGCCACGCCGGTCAGCAGCATGCCGATTAGCGTTCAATACTTCACGCTGATCAACCCTTTGCGATATGCCATCGAAATCGCCCAGCGCGTCTATCTGGAAGGAGCGGGGATAGGTCGGCTGATGCCGGACCTGTGGCCGATGGCCATTATTGCCGCCGTTACGCTATCGGCAGCCTCATGGATGTTTCGTCATCGACTCGAATAAACTCGATGAAGCCGGGCGGCAACGCACGCACCTGCCGCCAATAGGGTAAGCGATTCATCAACCACGATTTACGCTTACGGGGCTGAATTGCGCTGCTCCCAGCGGGCCACACCAGAGAAAAAGATGCGCTCTACGTATCGGACACGCGCCACCCGGGTTTGGGGGGTCGTTTGCGGAACCGTTGGCGGATATATTCCGGGTAACCTAGGTAAAAATGATGCCCCAAGCCGGCGAACCGGATTTGCAATTGGCCGTCCAGCACCATCAGGCGGGCCGCCTGGCCGACGCGGAGACGATATACCGCCAGGTTCTCCTCCAGCACCCCGATCATCCGGACGCATTACACCTGTTGGGGGTGCTGGCGGTACAGGCCGGCCGGTTGGACGCGGCCGTCGAATTTATCCGCCGCGCGATCACGATTTGTTCAACCAACGCGATCTATTACAGCAACCTCGGCAAAGCCCTCAAGGACATGGGGCAACTCGATCAGGCGATCGCTTCCTATCGGCAGGCGATTCGGCTCGAGCCTCGTTTCGCTGAAGCTTACAACAATCTGGGCATCGCACTGGCGGACGCCGGGTGCCTCGACGAAGCCATCGCTGCCGATCGGCAGGCCGTTCGGCTCAACCCCAATTTTGCCGAAGCGCACGGCAATCTCGGCAGCGCCTTGATGCGCATGGCGCAACTTGACGAGGCGATCGCTTCCTATCGGCAATCCGTTCGGCTCAAGCCCGATCTTGCCGCAGCCCACAGCAACCTGGCGTGCACGTTGCAATATCATCCCGGCTACGACGCCAGGATGATTTTTGAGGAACTTCGCCGCTGGAACCAGCGGCACGCCGAACCGCTCAAGAAATTTATTCAACCGCACGCCAACGATCGCGATCCCGACCGCCGCCTGCGAATCGGCTACGTCTCGCCGGATTTCCGCGTGCACGTGGTCGGCCAGAATCTGTTGCCGCTTTTGCGCCAGCACGATCATCGGCAAATGGAGATCTTCTGTTACTCCAATGTTCTCCAGCCTGACGCGCTAACCGAACAACTCCGGGGTTACGCGGATGTCTGGCGCAGCGTCGTGGGGCTGTCCGATCCCCAGGCCGCCGATCTGATCCGGCAGGATCGGATCGACGTTCTGGTGGATTTGGCGCTGCACATGGCGGAAAACCGCCTGGTGATATTCGCTTACAAACCGGCCCCCGTGCAGGCGACGTGGCTCGGTTATTGCGGCAGCACGGGCATGGACGCGATGGACTACCGCCTTTCCGATCCCTATATGGATCCACCGGATTTGGATTTGTCGTTTTACAGCGAGCGGACGATCCGGCTGCCGGAAACCTTTTGGTGTTACGGCGTCAGCGGCCCGGCTCCCGAGCCATCGCCGCCACCGGCCTCCGCTGCGGGATACGTCACCTTCGGCTGCCTGAACAATTTCGCCAAGGTCTCGCCACCCGCCCTGGATTTGTGGGCGGAAGTTCTGCGTGGCGTGCCGCGGTCGCGGCTCATCGTTCATTCCCATCCGGGAGCGCATCTGGATGCGGTGCGAGAGCGTTTTGCCGCCAAGGGCATTTCCCCGGATCGCCTGGAGTTCCCGAACTGGCAGCCGTGGCCCCAATACGTGCAAACCCACGGCCGGATCGACATTGCCTTGGATCCCTTTCCCTGGGGCGGGGGAATCACGACCTGCGATGCGTTGTGGCTGGGCGTGCCCGTGGTGAGCCTGGTCGGCCGCACGGCCGTGGGGCGCGGTGGCGCCAGCATTTTGGCCAACGTCGGCCTGCCGGAACTGATCGCCACAACGCCGCAGCAATACGTTCAGATCGCCACGGACCTTGCCGGAGACCTGCCGCGGCTGGCCGAACTGCGCCGCACGCTACGGCAACGAATGCAGACGTCGCCCGTGATGGATGCCCCGCGTTTCGCCCGCAATATCGAAGCGGCCTGCCGCCAGATGTGGCGGAATTGGTGTGCGCAGCCCGGAAATTTGAGCGTACAATGCCCGGCCCCATGACCCTTCAGGAACAACTCGAATCCGGTATGTCGCACCACCGGGCGGGCCGGTTGGACCAAGCCAGGGCGATCTACCTGGAAGTTCTTGCGCTCGATCCGAGCCGGCCCGAACCGCTCGATCTGTTGGGGGTCATCGCCATTCAGAGCGGGCAATTCGACGAGGCCATCGAATGGATTCGCCAGGCGATTGCCATCAACCCCCGCGTGGCCGCTTACCATAGCCATCTGGGCAATGCCCTTCAGGGCAACGGACAGCACGATGAAGCGATTGCTGTCTGGCGCGTGGCCATCGCTCTCGACGGCGGCTTCGCCGAGGCGTACGCCAATCTCGGCAACGCGCTGCGCGAAACAGGCCAGCTCAAAGAGGCGGCGGATGCCTGCCGGCAGGCCGTGCGCTTAGATCCCAACTCGGTGGTGGCCCTGAACAACCTGGGCGCCGCTCTGCAAGAACCCGAACAACTCGACGAGGCCATCGCCGCCTATCGCCAGGCGCTGCGGATCAATCCCAACCTGGCCGAGACCCACAACAACCTGGGCAACGCGTTGCTCGGCAAACGGCAACTGGACGAGGCGATCATCGAGTTCCAACTGTCCCTTCAACTCAAGCCAGATTCCGCCGACATCCACCGCAACCTGGGAACCGCCTTGTGTGACAAAGGCCGGCTGGACGAGGCGATCGCCGCCATTCGGCAGGCCATCCGCCTCAAGCCGGATTATGCGGATGCCTATAACAATCTCGGCTTGGCCCTGCATAAGGCGGGCCGGAAGCAGGAGGCATACGCGGCCTATCGCGAGGCAATCAGGCTCAAGCCGGATGCGGTGGAGTGGGAATTCAAATTGGCCGCCTTATCGGGAGATCGTTCCGTTAAAACCGCGCCCACGCAATATCTCCGGGAAATGTTTGACGAATACGCGCCGAAGTTCGACAAGAATCTCGTCGAGGAACTGAAATACCAGGCCCCGCAACAACTGCTCCGAGCGGTTCGGGCAGCCACGCCGCGACAGGATTTGGACGTGCTGGATTTAGGCTGCGGCACGGGATTGTGCGGCCAACAGTTTCGTCCCTACGCCCGCCGGCTGGTCGGGGTGGACCTGTCGCCGACCATGATCCGTGCGGCCGAAACACGCGGGATTTACGATCAATTGATCACCGGCGAGATATTGCCCGTGCTTCGCGACGCGCCCGAAAGTTACGACCTGATCGTGGCCGGAGACGTGCTGATTTACGTCGGGGATCTGACGGATTTCATGCCGGCCGTCGCCCGGGCCCTGCGGGGCGGCGGACTGTTCGCCTGCTCGATCGAGGATTACGAAGGCCAGGGATATTTCCTTCACCCCGAAGCGCGATTCGCCCATTCCATCGCCTACGTTCGCGATCTGGCCTCGGCCAGCGGCCTGACCGAGATTTCCGCCGACAAAGCCGCGATCCGACGCAACTTCGGCGCCGAAGTTCCCGGCCGAATCGTGGTTCTCGGCAAATTGACCTGAGCAACGTTCCAGGACGTGAACGAGCAATCCGGAACGGCGACGCCGCGGGGGGAGAATGTCTTCAAAGCGAACCTGCTGCGAGCGTATGGATGGACGGCGACCGCTATGCGAATCTTCTTTGTCCGCCATGGTGAGAGCGAGGCAAATATTCTGAAGACCTTCTCGAATCGCGGATGGAAACATCCATTGACCCAACGCGGCCAGAAGCAGGCCAGAGCACTGGCGGCGCAGCTTCAGGGGCGCGGCGTCACTGCAATCTACACCAGTCCACTGCGCCGAGCCGTCGAATCGGCCGAGATTCTCGCTGAACGCCTGGGCGTGCCGTGCCAGATCGAGCCGGCGTTGATCGAATACGACGTGGGCATTTACGAGGACCGGAGCGACGAGGAGGGAAGGGGGCCTATGCGGCTATCGAACGCCAATGGGCACACGGACAATTGGACGCGCGCCTTCCCGAAGGAGAGAGCAGTATGGATATCCAGAACAGGTTCGTCCCGTTCATACGCCGGCTAATCAGTTTGTTTGGAAATCGCCAGGATGCGGCGGTGGTGCTGGTTGGACACGGGGGAACGTATCGCCAGGGGTTGCCTCGGGTGCTTGGAAATATTTCGCCCGAATACGCCATTGAACATGGACTGCCCCACACGGCGGTCGTTGAGGCTGAGTTGCGCCAGGGCGTGCTCTATTGCATGAGATGGGGGCGTCTCGCTTCAGAAATTCCGGCTCGATCACGATGCTCCGCGGAAAGCTAGGCTCTTAGGACGCGGGCTTTGCAGAGTCTGAATGCAATTCCCTCGATCGCCATCGCGAGAAATCATTTCTCGTCCACCGGCCAAAATCCCACCGATGGACTGCATTACGGCATCGGATGGGCGGGGAATTTCAGTACACCGGCCAATGCTACCCGTTCCCCAAATTTTTCTTGACATCCGCCGGCCCGTTGCGCTTAATCGCTTTCTGCCATTTGGTCCGGAGTGTGGGTTTTTTGCCAGCCAAGTTCTCCTAGCAAAAGACAAAGCGGGGAACAAGGAGCGGTCTATGTCTGCGCATCAACGTTTGTCGCGACGGCGATGGTCAGCGATCAGCTTAGCGGTGGTTTTTGGTGGCATCGCCTTGCCGGCTGGAGCGGTTGCCCAAACTGTGTACGGCACGAACGGCACGAACGGCGCAAATGGCACGATAACGCAAGGCAAGCCGACTAATGGCGGCGCGGGCGGGAACGGAGGCCCGGCCACTGCCGATGAGGAATCCGAGGGAAACGACACCGCCACAGCAATAGGCGGCGTCGGCGGGACGGGCGGGAATGGGACCAATTCGGGCGAGATCGTCAGTAATGGAGGAAATGGGGGCAATGGCGGAGGCGCCTCGGCAACAACCGTTCAGATTCCAGGACAGGACACGGCGACCAGCCAGACTTCCACCGCGACCGGCGGAAATGGGGGCAACGGAGGCAATGGGGGATCTTTTCAATTCGATCACCAGGCGCCGACACAGGGGGCTGGCGGCTACGGCGGCGCCGGCGGTAACGCCACGGCCTCCGCCAGCGCCATCGGCGGTCCTGATACTTTGATTACGCCAAATGAGACATACCAAAACAATTATGCCTTCGCTGAGGCCATCGGTGGAAACGGCGGCAACGGCGGAGTCGCTGGCGGCGTAGGCGGGGATGGCGGGACCGCCTCTCTTGGAACGGTCATCGCCGGCGATAACGGAATGGGCGGTGATTCCCAGGCCGAAGGACTCGTCGCAGGCGGAAGCGGCGGCGCTGGGGTGGGCGGCAGTGGTGGCGGCAATGGCGCCAGTGAATCTCTTACCAACGCCGTGAGTGCAACTTCCAGTGATACCGCTCCGTATAATTTCGCCCCGATTAACATCCTTCAACAGGCCGCCGGCGGAAACGGCGGGGGAAGCAGCGGCGGCGGTCCAGGAACCGCAGGCAATGGTACATCGGAGCTAAGCTTCACCGAGAATACCACGGCGGCGTACATGTTTGTCGGATCCCAGAGCTTTGGCGGCAATGGCGGCGCCACCCAAGGCAACAACGGAGGAGCCGGCGGAACCGCTACCTCTTCCGTCAATCTGACCACCAACGCCTCTGGCAGCACACCCGGGGACATGTACAGTGCCATCACAGTTTATTCAGAAGCTAACTACAATATTTTATCAACTCCAAGCAACTCTATCCCGGGTGATGGCGACGGCAGCAACATTACTGGTGGGACTGGTACAGGCGGCACGGGCGGCAACGCTTCAGCGACGGCCAGCGTTTACGACACCAGCACCACTGGTCACGCCATCGTTTTTGTCGACTCCGATGTCTTTGCCGGAAACGGTGGCAACGTGATTGACAGTGCGACCGGCTCCGGCGGCGCGGGGGGCGTGGCTTCCGGCAGCTCGGCTGGGCATAATCTTCTCGCTGATGGCGTTTACGTTACCGTTGACGCGGATGGCGGCAGCGGTGGGCAGGGGCAGGGCGCGGGCTACTCTGGCGGCGCAGGCGGTGGGATCACCAGCGCCTCGGTGAGCGCGACCTCCGGCGGAGGCGGGCTTGCATCCCTCTTGTCATTTAACCTTGGCGGGAGTGGCGGCGCTGGACTCAACGGCGCTTCGGGGGGAAACGGTGCCACTGTTTCGGTATCAAATGAGGTCACCGCTTCAACTACGGGCGAAGAGACTCTCTGGCAGTTCGCCGAGGCCGGCTCCGGCGGCAGCAGCACCGGCGCCGCCGGAGGCACAGGCGGCGATGCCACATCAACCATCACCTCAGGAGTGAGCCAAACTCCTCTTCCAAGTCAAGCCAATGTTTTGGCGGACGCCGATGCCGGCGGTGGCGGTAATTCGCAGGACACCAACGGAGCTAATGCGGGTACGACCAACGCATCCGTTAACCTCACCAGTGCGACAAATCTTTCCGGCATCGCCCAGGCAGGATATGTCTACGGGGCCAATACACCATTTCCACCCGCCGGCGGTAATGTTACGGCCGGAACAGGCAACGGCGGTGCGGGCGGAAACTCTACTGCCAGTTCGGTCATTCAGTCGAGCCAAAATGCGTCATCTGAGGCCGAAAGCGCCGGCGGAAGCGGCGGATCGGTGGAGGATTCGGCGACGGGCAATGGCGGCTCGCCCGGAAACGCCAGCAGCTCCGGTAGCGCCACAGCTACGGGCGCGGGATCCGCCAGCATGACATGCACAGCCATCGGCGGCAGTGGCGGGCAGGGACAGGGGTCGGGCTATTCCGGCTCCAACGGCGTCTCCGCATCCATTACCAGTGACACAGCCAACTCCGCTTCCGGAGGAGCGGTCTCCGTTACCGCCAATGTCACCGGCGGCAACGGCGGCAACGGCGCCGATGGCGCAACGGGAGGAAACGGCGCGAATGTCACCATCAGCAACCTCGTTTCCGGTTCGACAAGTGGCACGCTGACGCTGACCCAAAGCGCTACCGGCGGCAATGCCGGATCCACCGACGGCGCCGCTCCGGGCGCTGCCGGCGCCGGGTCATCCACCTTGAGTCTCTCGCAAAACGGTTCCTTCGTGCTCACCGGATCGTCCATTGCCTATGGTGGAAGTGGCGGCGGCGTCGAGAACCGCAGCGCCGGCACGGGTGCAACAGCCACCGCATCCATCACGCTGAGCGGCAACGAAAACGTCAACTCATCGGCGCAGGCCGGAAGCACTTCGCAAACTCAAACCGGAGGAAATATCACCGGCGGTTCCAACGGGTTCACGGCCGGCGCCGGCGGCAGCGCAACCGCCAACGCCGCGGGCAGCTCAACCGGCACGCAATTGAGCCACAGTTCCGCGACCGTCGATGCCACTGCGGTAGGACAGGCGGGTGGAACTTTTCAGAACTCGGTCCTGGGCAACGGCGGTGTGGGCGGGGCCGCCAACGCAACCGCAACGTCCAGCAGTTCCGGCCCTGATGGAGATTCGGCAACCGCCATCGCCACCGGCGGCGCCGGCGGCGCGGGCGCGGGTGCGGGATATTTTTCCGGCAACGGCGCAAACGCCACCGCGGCCGCCACCTCGAATACCACGAACGTCGTCGGCGTCGCCACCGCGACGGCCACCGCCACCGGCGGCGCCTCCGGCGCACCAACTTCATCAGCCAACATCGGCAGCGGCGGGTCCGCCAGCGCTTCCGCCGCTGCCAACGGCTTTACTATTCTTCAGGTCACCAATTCCGGCGCCGGCGGCGCCGGCGGCGTTGCCAGCGTCGGCGCAACCTCCTCCGCCGTCGGCGGAACAACGGTTTCGGTCGGATCGGCGAACGTGAACAACAGCACGGTTACCGTCACCGGCCCGAGCGCTTTCATCGCCGACATCACCGGCACTGGAAACCTCACCATCGGCAACGGCGCCAGCCCGACCATCCTCCGCCTTACCCTCAACAGCGGTGCCAGCTCACAATCTTCATTGACCATCGAAAGCGGTTCCTCCCTCGACATTGCCAACAACCACGTCTTCATCACGTACGGCGCTAATCCCGACCCCATCACCACCATCGCCGGCTACCTCAAGTCGGGCTACAACGGCGGCGGATGGAACGGCTCCGGAATCATTTCCTCGGCCGCACAAACGCCGACCAACGGCCTCCTCTACGGCATCGGCTACGCCGACGGCAAGGACGGCGTCGTCACCGGCCTTTCCTCCGGCCAGATCGAAATCAAGTACACCCTGTTGGGCGACGCCAACCTGGACGGCCTGGTCAACGGCTCGGACTTCAACATCCTGGCCGCGAACTTCAACCAGAGCATCACCGGCTGGGACCAGGGCGACTTCAATTACGACGGCCTTGTGAACGCGGCCGACTTCAACGTGTTGGCGGCGAACTTCAACCAGGGCGTCAGCGGAGCGGACGTGTCGCCCGGCGACGTTGCGGCCTTGGACGCCTTCGCCGTGGCCAATGGATTGCCCTTGCCGACTTCCAGTGTTCCGGAACCTGCGACAACGGGATTGCTCGCCATGGGCGTGATCGGCGTCCTGGGCCGGCGGCAACGGAGAAAATGAACGCTCGCGGTGTCCGCACCCCGCAGGCTTCAATCATGTGATTAGCGACACCGATATCCCATGGTGAGCACTATGCGGAGTGCACTCCAGACACCGCTCACAGCCGCCTTACCGTGTCGTCGGAGACGGCGTTCCATAAAGGAACACCCCGCCGTGCTCGGATTCGCCCGGCTCGTAGATCGTCTTCTGGCAACTGATCGCGGCGGTGAATAGTCCGAGGACGGCCAGGATGAATAGCCAACGACGCATGAGGGATCGACTCTAGCCGATTCGCATGGCGGTTTCCACGGCGTCGCAGAACTTGCCGCGAAGCTGGGATTCGCTCTGCGATTGGTTCAGCGCGGCTTGGGCGGTTTGGCCCATGGCTTGCAATTGTTCGGGCGGCATCTCGCGGAAGCGGCGAATGGCGGCGATGACGCCGGCGACGTCGCCGTGGGAAACGTGAACGCCGATGTCGTGGCGATCCAGCAGATCGCTGATGTGCGACGGCTTGGGGCCGAGGAAAAGGATCGGCCGGCCGACGGCCATCGCGCCGTAAATCTTGCAGGGATGAACGATGCCCACCATGTTCTGGCCGAGGGATACGACGTGAACGTCCGCCGCGGACAGGGAATGTTTCAGTTCGGTCAGCGGCTGATAGGGCAGCGACAGGGCGTTGGCCAGGTTTTTGTTGCGGATGTAATCTTCGACTTCTCTTTTGCCGCTGCCGCCGCCGACGAAGAGGAATCGAACGTCCGGATCGTCCTTGAGTTGGACGACGGCGTCGAGAAGCGTGGTCAGGGGATTGCTCGGGCTGTGGTTTCCGCTGTACATGACGACGAATTTCCCGGCCAAGCCGTGGCGCGCTCGGAAGGGGTTTTGGTCTGAGCCGGCCTGATCGGTCTGGCCAATTTCTTCCAGCGGCCATGGGGGAATGACGAGGATTTGGGAGCGGGGCACGTTGCGCGCGGCCAGCCGGTCGGCCATGAAGCGGTCGAGGGCGATGACCATCACGGTGGTTCGGAGAATGATGCGGTTGGCGGTTTCCAGGAGCCGGCACGTCCAATCGGTGGGCTTTAGTTTGCCCAGCGCGATGAGTTGGTCGGGGTTGAGGTCCATGGCCCAAAAGACGATTGGAACGCGGCGAATGAATGCGGCGATGGAGATGGGCAACCCGATGAGCGGGGGGGACGTGCTGAAAAGAATTCCGGCGAGGCGCGGCGTGAACAGGACCGCGAGGAATGCCTGGATCATGAATGCCGCCGTTCCCAGAACGCGCCGCGGCATGGATTTCTTGCCGAAGGATGCGAACGGGAACCGGCGAACGTCCGCGCCGTTGAGGATTTGGCGGCGGGGATAAACGGCGGCGGGGTTCTCATATCCCCGGGCCGAGGCGTACACGCGCACGTCGTATTTTCCCTTGGATCGGCCCCGCTGGGCCAATTCAAATGCGACGTCGGCAACATACTGGCCGACGGCGGCGGGGTCCGGCACGAAGACCTGGCTGACGACGACGACCGTCTTACGTTTGTCGATGCTGGACATCAAGGGTTTCCCACGCCGGCATCTTACCGTTTACTGGCCATCTGATCGTAAATCCGGCGATAGGTCTTTTCCATGCCTGTGCCGCACACGACAACTTTATCCTTTAGATTGGGCATAATTGCCTTACCCGCATCATTCAAAAGGGCTTGCAACTGGATCACAGGAACGAGCGGGAATCCAGTGTCATGCGAGGGCGGGACAAATTCAATAGTTATCCGACCTGATTCTCGGCCTGCTGCCGCCAGTAGGGGGGTATCATGACTTCCAGGGCCTCCATGCGGTTGGCGACGGTGACGGACGACCATCGGTACGGCCGCTGGGGCACGCGCGGGGCGCCGGCCAGCCATTTTTTATAAAATTTCTCGGCGTAGTGACTCCAGGTTTGATCGAACTTTCCTCCCGATGCGTGATAGATGCAGATGTCGTTCACGACCGCCAGGCGCAAGCCGGCGCGAAACGCACAATAGCTGAAATCCAGATCGTAAAGATGAAACCCGTCGAACGTGGCCGCATCGAAAGTGATTTTGGGAAAAACGGATCGGCGGGCGGCCATGAATACGCCGTCGATGGCTTGAATGTCCCGGATGACCGGAAAAGGCGCGCCGATGATCCTGATCTGAACTTTGCCCGCCTCCCCCGGCCCGGCCATTTGGCCGAAGACGTAAGGAGGACCCGAGAAGGCCCAGGCGGCATATTTAAGGAGGGTGGTCCCGGCGATGCCGACGATGTCGAAATTGGACAGATGGCGCTCCAGCCGCCGCGGCGCGTCCGGGCTGAAGATGTCGATGTCGTCGTGGCTGAAGATCAGTTTGTCGCCTTTGCTCTGGGCGATGCCGCGCGTGTAACCTTCGGCCAGCGAGCGCGCGTCGTGGATGCCGACCAGTTCCCAATCAACCCCGTGAAACACGCCCTCGTACATCGCCTTGACGGAGGCGAAACGCTTGGAGTCGATGCTGCAAACGATGACGGAAAACATCGCGATGGATGAACGAGAAGCGTGCTAGTCTTACGCAATGGTGGAACAAGTTCAATGGTTATCCGACCTGATTTTCGGAATGCTGCCGCCAGTAGGGAGGAGTCATGACCTTGAGGGCCTCCATGCGGCTGGCGACGACAACGCCCGCCCATCGATAGGGTCGCAGGAGCGGGCTGGCGATGTGGGCCAGCCATTTCTTATGAAATTTTTCGGCGTAACGTTTCCAGGTTTCGCCAAACGCTCCCAGCGAAGCGTGATAAATGCAGATGTCATTCGCGACCGCCAGGCGCAAACCGGCGCGGAACGCCGAATAGCTGAAATCCAGGTCGTAGAGATGAAACCCGTCGAACGTGACCGCATCGAAACAGATTCGCGGAAAGACGGATCGGCGCACGGCCATGAATACTCCATCGATGGCTTGAATGTCCCGTACAACTGGATATGGCGCGCCAAAAATGTTGACGCTGATTTTCCCGTCCGATCTTGGATTGGCCGTTTGGCCAAAGATGTATGGAGGGCCCGAAGCGTCCCAGCGGGGATACTGAAGCAGCGTTGTGCCCGCGACGCCGACGATGTCGAAATTGGACAGGTGGCGCTCCAGCCGCAGCGGCATGTCCGGGCTGAAGATGTCGATGTCGTCGTGGCTGAAGATCAGTTTGTCGCCTTTGCTCCGGGCGATGCCGCGCCTGTAACCTTCGGCCAGCGAGCGCGCGTCATGGATGCCGACCAGTTCCCAATCAACCCCGTGAAAGACGCCCTCGTACATCGCCTTGACATCGGCGAAACGCTTGGAGTCGATGCTGCAAACGATGACGGAAAACATCGTTTAGCCTGCGGCGTGGGAATAGTCGCGTTCCGTCAATGCATGAAGATTCGATTCGAACCACGAGATCGTATTTCTCAGCCCGTCCTCCAGGGACGTGCGGGCCGAAAAGCCGATCGCCTGCCGGGCGCGGCTCACGTCTAGACACCGCCGCGGTTGGCCGTCGGGCTTGGTGGGGTCCCACACGATCTCACCCTCGAAACGACTGAGACGGGCGATCAACTCCGTCAAATCCTTGATGGTAATTTCCCGGCCGCTGCCCAGGTTCATCGGTTCGGGAGAATCGTATTTTTCCAGCGAAAGGACCAGGCCCTCGGCGCAATCCTCGACGTACAAAAATTCCCGGCTGACCGAGCCGGTGCCCCAGGCGGTGATGCGTTTTTCGCCGGCGAGGCGGGCCTCGACGCATTTGCGGATCAGGGCGGGGATGACATGGCTAGAATGCGGATGAAAATTGTCGCGCGGCCCGTAGAGATTCACCGGCAACAGATAGATCGCGTTGAGGCCGTACTGCTGGCGATAGGACTGGCACATGACCAGCAGCGATTTCTTGGCGACGCCGTAGGGGGCGTTGGTTTCCTCGGGATATCCATTCCAGAGTTCGCTTTCGCGGAAGGGGACGGGGGTGAATTTCGGATAGGCGCAGATCGTGCCGACCTGGACGAATTTTTTGACCTTGTTGATCCGCGCCTGCTCGATGAGATTCAGGCCCATGGCGAGATTGGCGAAGAAGAATCGGCCAGGGTTGTCGCGGTTGGCGCCGATGCCGCCCACCTCCGCCGCCAGGTGCAAGACCACATCGGGGCGTTGCTCGCGGTAAAGGCGCCGCACGTCGCCATCGGCGGTGAGATCGAAATCCTTGCGCCGCGGCACGAAGAGGTTGCCGAATCCGCGGGCGCGCAGGATTTCGACCACAAATCCGCCCAGAAACCCGGCGCCGCCCGTGATGACGATCCGATCTGCCGGTGAAACGCTCATGGGGACTATCTCACGGTGTGATTACCTGTTCGGCAAGGATTCGCTCGCGCTTGGCCAGTTTCCAATCGGCATCGGCCATCAATCGGGCCAGTTCCTTGAAGGTGATCTTCGGCGTCCATCCGAGGGCGCGCCGGGCCTTGCCGGCATCGCCGAGCAGGGCGTCCACCTCCGCCGGGCGGAAATATCGGGGATCCACCTCGACGTGCTGATGCCAATCCAGATTGAGATAACCGAACACCTCCTCCAGGAATTCGCGCACGCTGTGGGTCTGGCCGGTGGCGACGACGTAATCGTCCGCCTCGCGCTGCTGGAGCATGAGCCACATCGCCTCGACGTAATCGCCGGCAAATCCCCAGTCGCGCTTGGCGTCGAGATTTCCCAGGTAGAGTTTTTTCTGGAGGCCCTCCTTGATTCGGCTGGCGGCGCGGGTGATTTTGCGGGTGACGAAGGTCTCGCCGCGGCGGGGGCTTTCGTGGTTGAACAGGATTCCGTTGCAGGCGAAGAGGCCGTAGCTTTCGCGGTAGTTGACCGTTTGCCAGTAGCTGTAAACCTTGGCGCAGGCGTAGGGGCTGCGGGGATAAAACGGAGTTTTTTCGGTCTGCGGGGTCTGCACGACCTTGCCGTACATTTCGCTGCTGGAGGCCTGGTAAAAGCGGATAGGCAGACCCGTGTCGCGCATGGCTTCCAAAAGATTCATCGTTCCCAGGGCGTCGACCGCGACGGTATAGACGGGTTGGTCGAAGCTGACCCGCACGTGCGATTGCGCCCCGAGGTTGTAGATTTCGTCCGGCCGGACGCGCGTGAGAATTTCGCGCAACCCCGTTCCATCCACGAGATCGCCGTAGTGAAGGAAAAGATGCGCGTTGGGATCGTGGGGATCGCGGTACAAATGTCCGATGCGGTCGGTGTTGAACGAACTGCTGCGGCGCACCACCCCGTGAACGTCGTAGCCTTTGCCGAGGAGGAATTCGGCCAGGTAGGAGCCGTCCTGCCCGGTAATTCCGGTGATGAGCGCCTTCTTGCCCGCGGTGGACTGCATGAGTATGCTCCGAAACGCCCCGAAAGTTACAGGCATCGCGGCGGCGTTGCAATGAGAAGCGAAACAATCGGCCAACAGTCAACCGCGAAGACGCGAAGAGCGCGAAGAAGAAGCAACGCGAATTTCTTCGCGTCCCTCTTCGCGCTCTTCGCGTCTTCGCGGTGGTATTTAATTGTGCTGGCCGGGCCGGCGATTACTTCGGCGGATTCGCCCGGCGTGCCGTTTTATTATGCGATCGCGACCGCGGCGGACCGCCAGATCAGGACGCTCGTCGTCGGGGTGAACTCGAACGTGGGCGAAGCGGTCGTATCGCGGGACCGCAAACACGTGACGCTGAACGTCGATCCCAGTTTGCTCGGTTCGGGGGAGATTCGCGACTTCACGTATCAAAAGGGCCGGCTGGGATTTGTGGGAAGCCCGGCGCCCTCGCCGATTCAGCCGGCGGTGGGAAACGGCCTGACTCCCTCCATCGCGGCGTCGCCGAGCGAAATAGCGCCGCCGCTGTCCATTCTCGATAAACCGGGAATGAGTTTGATTGCGCCTCTGGAAAGGTAACATGACACAAAATAATTCTGAAGCCGGGAACCCCGATCCAACGGGTAAGCCCGATCAACCGTCCGATCCCCAGTCCACCTCCAAGCCCATAAAGAAAAAGAAACGCCGGTTGCTGCTCAAGACCGCGATCGCCCTGGTGGTGTTGATCGTCCTGCTGGTGGTCCTGGCCCCGTCAATCATCAGCACGGGGATGGTGCGTGGCATCGTCGTCGATCAGATCAACAGCAGCGCGCTCAACGGCAAACTGGAAATCAAGGATTGGTCGTTCGGCTGGATCAGCGGGGTTCACATTGACGGCGTGACACTCGATGACGCCAACAACGAGCACCTGCTCTCGGTTGCCCAAATCAGCACCCCGATATCATTGCTGAAAGCCGCGACGGGGAACATCGACCTGGGAGATGTGACGATTTCCGGCGTTGATTTCAACGCGGTGATCGATTCGTCGGGAGAATTGAATTTCCTCAAGGCGATCAAGCCGAGCAACAAGCCGCCGAGCAACAAGCAGTCGAAGCTGCCGAACGTCAAGGGGACGCTGCATCTGCAAAACGTCACCGGAACGTTCCAGGACGATCCCGACAAGGTGACGGTGGGGATTCCGCAGCAAAATCCGCTGAACGTGAACGTCGCCATCAAGGACATCAATCAGCCCATCGAGGACAGCGTCGATCTGGGACTTCAGCTTGATGAAAAGAATTTCGTGTTGGTGAAGGTCAACGGAACGGTGTCGGCCATTCAGAACAACCTGGTGGATGTCGATCATCTGGCGGCCAATCAGACGATCGAGCTTTCGCAAGGCGATCTGGCCGCCGTTTCGCAGTTATTGCGCTCATATCATTTGAATCTGGACGTAACCGGGAAGTTGAACGGCAAGATCACCGCGACGGTCAACACGCCGGACAACGTCTCGGCGGACGTGGGGATCGAGATTGCGGACGCTTCGGCGGGCGGGCAGCAGCTTGCGGGGGATACCGTCGCGCTCCAGAAGGTGCAGATTGGGGTGAAGGCGTCGCTTGCCTCGTCGGGCGGCAAGAACGCGGCGATCAAGCTGGATATGCCGGTGACGCTTCAGTCCAAGGGTGCGGCGCAAGCCGACCAGATCACGGTGCATGCGGACGTTCCGCAGGATTCGCTGCAAGGCATGTCGGACGTGCTGAAGGTGATCGCCGGGCGTCTGGCCAAGGCGCCCGCTTCGGGGGCGGTTCAGACCGCGAGCATTCCCGGCGCGGGCGACATAAAAATCACCGCGGATTTGAACGTCGCCGGACTCGTGAGCCAGGTCCCCCACCTCCTCCATCTGGAACCGGGCACGAGCCTCGCCAGCGGGCGGCTATCGCACGAGACGACGATCACGCTGGCCAACGGCCAGGCCACCATCGCCACGCAAACCCAATTGAAGGATTTCCGCGGCACCAATTCCGGAACTCCGGTGCAATTGAACGACATCGAGACCACGGCCGGCCTGACGGCGGTGGGGGGCGATCATCCGGACCTCCGCGACGTCAAGCTCAGCTTCACCAGCGCCTTCGCCAGCATTCAAGGCGGCGGACAAACGCTTGGAAAACTCAATTTCCAGGGAAGCAGCGATCTGAAAAGCGTGCAACAGCAGATCAGCCAGGTGATCGATCTGGATTCGCTGCTACAGGCGCCGGCCGGTTCGCACGTGTCGATGGGGGGCACGGTGGCGTTCGATGCGCATACCGACGGCGATCTGACGGCCGATGAGAGCAACGTCGGCTTCGGCGCTGATTTCAGCGCGACCGGCCTTCATATCGACGTCCCCGGCCGGCGCACCATCGACGATCCCAAGTT
>Ga0181538_10002228_pt1 | contig 20444 bp, 18 predicted proteins | sample PEATcosm2014_Bin_40_FD_119773 | JGI IMG/M metagenome (GOLD analysis project Ga0181538, IMG submission 119773) | Peatland microbial communities from MTU Mesocosm Facility, Houghton, MI, USA - PEATcosm2014_Bin23_30_metaG | ecosystem: Environmental > Terrestrial > Soil > Wetlands > Peat | place... | reverse complement strand
ACCGTACTTCAATCTCAGTCCCAGCGGCGGGGTTCGCCCTTCGAGGAGAAAGGGAATGCGCTGCTTGCCGACGGCGCGGGCCCAATAAAAAAGCCGTTGTTTCAAGTCAGGCAATTGGCGAACGCCATCCATGACCTTACCCTGGATCTTCTCCAGGACGCGCGGAACCACCGCCAGGGCCGTAGGCCGAATCTCGCGCAGATTCTGCGGCAGGGTGTCGAGACCCTCCGCATAGCCGATCCGTACCCCTTTCCAGAAACAGAAGAACTCCACCATCCGCTCGAACACGTGCGAAAGCGGCAGGAATGAGAGCAGGACATCGGTGGGGCCGAGGGGGAAGACCTCCGCGGTGGATTGGACATTCGAAACGATGTTGGCGTGAGTCAGCACGACGCCTTGCGGCTGGCCCATGGTGCCGGAGGTGTAGATGATGGTGGCGGTGTCGTCAGGCTTCGCATCCAAGGCCTTGGCTTTAAACGCGTCGATGAGCATTGGACCGGCCCAGCCCATCTCGCTCTCGACGCTTCCCTCCCAACAATCCGCCTTGGTCCCCGCCACCGTGGAGCAGCCCATGGCCAGCACAAACTTCAAAGCCGGCAGTTTGCTCCAGATGTTGAGGACTTTGCGGAGTTGGGCATCCGTAGCCACGACGATGCCTTTGGATTCCGAGTCGCGCAGGATGAACTCAAGGTCGGGCTCGAGAAGCGTGGGGAAGAGCGGGACGGTGATCGCGCGCATGCCGAGAATCGCGTAGTCCGTCAGCGCCCACTCCGGCCGATTCTCGGAAAGCAGCGCGATGCGCTCGCCCGGCCTGGCCCCAAGGCGCTCTAGGGCCGATGCCAGCGCCGCAGCCTTGCGCAGCGCTTCGCGGGAAGAGATGCTTTGATACCGGCCCTCCGATTTGTAGAGGAAGCAGTCAGGCCTGTCTTTCTCTTCAATGGCTTTGATAAACAACTCGTTGAGAGTACTGAAATCGCTGGCAGTCATATCCCGTAGGCGTTGTCCCGTAGGGCGCAGGTAGCGTCCCAATTCGAGCGTAGCGCCGACCCTTAAATCGACAAGTGCCCCGACTGGTCGGGGCGCTACGCAACAAACTCGTATAATGCACAGGCGTCGAATCCTTCGCTGGCCCCGCCATCTTAGCATATCTTCTTTAATTTAATCTTGCATTACTCTTTCCTGCGCGATAAAAATGCTTAGGTTGATAATATGAAAGCCATACTATTCCGATATAGTCTGGCGCGCTTCGCGTTCGCCTACCTCGGGGGTGTCGTCACGCCGCGCGCCTTTTTGGCGGCCCCGGGCCCCGTGGCCTTCAAAGAGATTCCTGAACCGCAGCTCCCGGCCGACGACTGGGCTATTGTGCGAACCCAGTTGTGCGGGATTTGCGGCAGCGATCTGAAGGAAATCTTCCTCGAGGGCAGCTTCGACAATCCCCTCACCTCCCTCATTTCTTTTCCAGCGGTGCTTGGGCACGAAGTGGCGGGCACGATTGAACGCGTGGGTCCGGGGGTGACCAGCCGGCGCGTGGGAGAGCGCGTGGTGCTGAATCCCTGGCTGTCCTGCGGACCGCGGGGCATGACGCCGCCCTGCGATGCCTGCCGACGAGGGCAGTATTTCTCGTGCCGGCACTTTACGGATGGCCACTTGCCGCCAGGAATCCATATCGGCAATTGCCGCGCCGTTTCCGGCGGCTTTGCGCCGCTTTTGGCCGCTCACCAGTCGCAACTGTTCCCGATTCCGAATAGCGTGAGCTTCGACCAGGCAGTGCTGGCTGACCCGTTTTCGGTCAGCCTGCACGCCATTTTCAAGGCGCCGCCGCCCGAAGGCGGGCTGGCCTTGGTTTACGGCTGCGGAACACTGGGACTCTTGTCAATTGCCATTCTGCGGGCGCTCTACCCCACCGCTCGCGTGATTGCCATTGCGCGCTACCCGCATCAAGAAGAGTTAGCCCGTGAGTTGGGCGCCGAACGTGTAATCCGAACCCGCGAGCGGGCCGAGATCGTGGAGATCATCGCAGGAATGGTCGGCGCGGCGATCCTACGACCCCACCAAGGCGCGCCGTGGCTCTTGCGTGGAGTCGACGTGATCTATGACACAATTGGTTCTGCGGAATCGTTCGAGGTCGGGGTGCGAATGGCGCAGCCTCGGGCGACAATTGTCGTGACCGGCGTGGACCAGCCGGCGCGATTCGAGTGGACTCCCCTCTACTTCAAAGAAATCGCTCTGGTCGGCTCGAATGCCTTCGGCATCGAGAGCTTCGAAGGCGAGTCTTTGCACGCCATGGAGATTTACTTGCGGTTGGTGGCGCAGAAGAGGCTCGATACCGCGCGCTTAATAACCCATCACTTCCGCCTCGACCAGTACAAAGACGCCTTGGTTGTCGGCCGCCAAAAGCAGAAGCACCGCGCCGTCAAAGTGGTCTTCGATTTTCGGAGTAGCGAAGGATAATTCAAGTCATTCCCGCGAAACCTCTCCTCCGCGACTACGGGAGGGCGAGACAAAACGCCCCCTTTCGTTTCGTCAGTCGCCGTGCTACGCTTTGTTCCGGCCGTGGGGCCGACACCCATCGTATCGCCCAAGGCAAGGGTGTAAAGCATGAACCCGCCCACGAGGATTGAACGTCCGCGGTCTTCTGAGATTCGTCACTCGTCCAACACTGAGATTAACGCCGAGGGGCCCGGGAGGCACAGCTTTGCCATTCTGGCAGGCGTGCTCCTTCTGATAGTGGGTCGAGCAGTGTTTTGGGCAGTGAGTGGCGATCCTGCGCCTCTCGCGGCCCAACTTCTGGAGCGAGACACCAGGGAGCAGCACGTGTATGACGGGGCCAGGACGATCATTGACTATTCACAGGCTGAACTGCTGAGCTCCTTCCCGGAACTTCGACGGCTCCGATTTGCAGAGAGCCAGGAAGTGCTCCCCAGGATTCTGGGCAAGGTGGGAGCGAACGTCGAAACGGCTGTTGACGGTCTTCCGAACCTGATTTCCCAGGAGGATGTAACACAGCAAACGATCCCACTTGAGCGCTCGGGATCTACCCAAACCCGGCGGCTTGGACCTTTCAATTATATGATCCTGGCTCGTGAAAGCACCGGGAACGTCGCTCTTGAGGAGTATCGAACTGATTCCCAAGGAACGCGCACCGGGCCGCAACAACTGGAGCGTGACTTCTTCCTGACCAGTGGCTTTTCCACCATATGGACTCTGTTCCATCCGGGCAATCGATCGGGTGCGAATTTCAAATTGCTGGGAGAAGAAGAACTCGACGGGCACATGATCGAACTGGTCGCTTTTGCCCAGCGGCCTGGATGGGCGACGGTTCTCGGTCAAGTTGTGGCGAATGGGAGATCAGTCGTGATCCTCTATCAGGGGATCGCATGGATTGATATGTCGACTTCTCAAATCATCCGCATGCACACTGACCTGCTGGCGCCGCGCTGGGACGTCGGTCTGAAACAGCAGACTACCGAAGTCCAATTCGGCGAAGTTCACCTCCCGGAGGTAGCCACTCCGCTTTGGTTGCCCCGAACGGTTGTCGTAACGACTATCTTGAACGCCGAAACCCTGCGCAACGAGCATCGCTATACCAACTACAGGTTGTTCCGGGTAGAGAGTACTATCAAACCGGCCGAGCCCAGCGAAGCGGTTCCGAAAGGTCAAGACTCCAGTCCGACATCGCACTAAGGGGTAAATGCCATGATCATAGGGAAGTGCATTCTCTCGGGCTTGCTTGCGCTGCTCATCGCTGCAATCGTCCTCCCGATGAGTGTCTGCGCTTACCTTACCTGGACGGTACACCCGGCCCAAAACGAGGCGATAGGCTTCGATCCCATAAACGCAGCGCGATCTCCAACCGTCTGGATTATTGCGGTCCTTGTTTTCGGTCTCGGATTTTATTTGCAGTACCGGCGGCTGAAGGCTCGGCAGCGATCGCCGACCCAGAACTAAACTGCGACTCACCTGCGTCACCAGTATTCCTTCGCCGCGCATTGGGCTAAGATTAGACAGGGGAGGCAACCTATGTCGGAGCGTGCCATTCTGGAGAAAGCCCAGTCACCAGCAACCGCCTATCAACCCGTTCGCGCGCCGCGCGGCAGCCGGATTTCCTGCAAGGGCTGGCCGCAAGAAGCCGCCATGCGCATGCTGATGAATAACCTCGATGAAGAGGTGGCGGAGCGGCCGCAGGATCTGATCATCTATGGCGGCACGGGCAAAGCGGCGCGGAATTGGGAGTGTTATCACGCCATCGTCGAGGCCCTGAAGAAGCTCGAGAACGACGAGACCCTCCTGGTGCAGTCGGGCAAGCCGGTGGGCGTTTTCCGCACTCACGAGTGGGCGCCGCGCGTGCTCATCGCCAACGCCAACCTGGTGGGACACTGGGCCACCTGGGAAAAGTTCCGCGAACTCGAACGCCTGGGCCTGATGATGTACGGCCAGATGACCGCCGGAAGCTGGATCTACATCGGCACCCAGGGAATTCTCCAGGGCACATTCGAGACTTTCGCCGCGGCCGCTCGCAAACACTTCGGCGGCGACCTCGCAGGAAAGCTGGTCGTCACCGGAGGAATGGGCGGCATGGGAGGAGCCCAGCCGTTGGCGGCCACCATGAATGGCGCGGCTTTCCTGGGCGTGGAAGTGGATGCCGAGAAAATCAAGCGCCGCATCCGGGGCGGCTATTGCGACATCTGCGTGAACGATTTAGGCGAAGCTCTCCGCATCCTGAAGAACGCGGTCCGCCAGAAGAACTCTGTTTCGGTGGGCCTGGTCGGGAACTGTGCGGACGTGATCCCCGAGCTCGCGCGGAGGGGCGTGGTGCCCGACCTGCTGACGGACCAGACCAGCGCGCACGACCCGTTAAACGGGTACGTTCCGTCGAGTCTGACACCCGAAGAAGCCGTGGCGCTTCGGCGGACCGACCCCGACGAATATTTGAAGCGCTCCTATGAGTCCATCGCCCATCACGTCACGGGCATGCTCGAACTCCAAAAGCTAGGCGCGGCCACCTTCGATTACGGCAACAACATCCGCACGATGGCGTTCGAGCATGGGGGAGTAAAGGACGCGTACTGCATCCCTGGATTCGTGCCAGCCTACATTCGCCCTCTTTTCTGCGAAGGACGCGGCCCGTTCCGCTGGGCCGCGCTCTCCGGCGAGCCCTCCGATATTTACCGGACCGACGACTTGGTCCTCGAGCTCTTCCCTGACAATCCCATTCTCGACCGCTGGATCCGGCTGGCGCACAAACAGGTCAAGTTTCAGGGACTGCCGGCGCGCATCTGCTGGCTGGGCTATGGTGAGCGGGCGCTGTTCGGGGAGCGCATTAATGATCTGGTGGCCAAGGGTGAGTTGAAAGCCCCCATTGTCATCGGCCGCGATCACCTGGATTGCGGCTCCGTGGCGTCGCCTTTCCGTGAGACCGAGGGCATGAAGGACGGAAGCGACGCCGTCGCGGACTGGCCGGTGTTGAACGCGCTGCTGAACACCGCCTCGGGGGCAAGCTGGGTTTCCTTCCATCACGGCGGGGGAGTCGGCATCGGTTACTCACTCCACGCGGGCCAAGTCACCGTGGCGGACGGCACGCCGGAAATGGCTAAGCGCCTGAACCGAGTGCTGACCAACGACCCCGGCATCGGGGTGGCCCGGCATGTGGACGCAGGCTATGAAGAGGCGGCAGCGTTCGCGCGGAAGGCAGGAGTGCAGATACCAGTGACGAGTGACAAGTGACGAGCCGGGGAGGACAAGGTGGTTTCAGGTGACTGGTGTTTTGCTCGCCACTTGTCACTCGTCACTCGTCACTGCTTTTCTCAGCTTTTCTTGGAAGTGACGGTGAAAACTGAAGCAACTTGTTGCTCAACCTTCTTGCTCTTGCATTTCGGGCAGGCCACTTTCCCTTTGTCGTACTCTGCCAGAGTCATGATCATGCTGAACGTCTTGTTGCATTTCTTGCAGAGATATTCGTATTGGGGCATCGCCGCTGTCCTCCGAGGTTATCGAACGTGATTCTAGCAGAAAATGCGGCCCATAAGAAAGACGGCTCACGCCAAGGCGCGAAGGCACAAGGAAACGCAACGCGGGCATCTTTGCTTTTCTTTGCGCCCTTGGCGTACTTTGCGGCTTTGCGTGAATCCGTTTTCGCCGTACTCAGGTCAGCTCACAGCCTCGAAAGCATTCCGGTAAGGAAGGGCGCCAGAGACGCTGATCTGAACGCTGTGTAACTCGAAGAGACCGATGCGACACTCAGCCCCAGGTTCACTCTTCTTTCGCAACGCAAGTCAACTCCTCACCCTCGCGGGCCCGCCCGGGCCTCGGCGCGGCAAGGCGCTCGCGGAGCTCGGGATCATCCCCCAAGGCGCCATACTGACCCAAGGGGTTCATATCCTTAATGTCGGTCCAACGCGCGCTCTCGAAGCAAAGGCGCGGAGGCTGAAGGCCGAGGCCATCGATTGCCGGGGTTCGGTGGTGATGCCGGGCTTCGTGGATTCGCATACCCACCTGGTATTTGCCGGAAGCCGCGTGAGAGACTATGAAGCGCGGCTGCGAGGCCAAACCTATGAAGAAATCGCTCGCGCCGGCGGAGGGATCAAGCTCTCGGCTCAAAGAGTCCGCCAGGCGTCCGTAGATTCGCTCGTCCGGCAGGCTCAAGGCTTTCTGGAACAGTTCGCGGCCCACGGCACAACGACTCTAGAAGTGAAGAGCGGCTATGGACTGGAAGTGGCGCAGGAACTGAAGATCCTTGAAGCGATTCGCCGGCTGCGCAAAAGTTCCCGGCTTGAACTTGTGCCCACACTGCTCGCCGCGCACGCCCTGCCTGCCGAATACTCGGGACGATCCGACGACTATATCGTGTCCGTGATTCGGGACCTGATTCCACCGGTGGCCCGCAAGAAGCTGGCAGAATTCATCGACGCCTTTTGCGACCGGGGCGCTTTCAGCGTGGAGCAATGCCGGCGAGTGCTGGTGGCGGGAAAGCAGCAAGGCCTGATTCCGCGCCTGCATGCCGAACAGCTCACTCGCACCGGGGCGGCCCGCCTCGCGATGGAGTTCGAAGCAGCCTCCGCCGATCACCTCGATAAGCTCTCCAACACCGACATCCGCGCGCTGGGACGGTCCGATGTGATCGCAACGCTGCTTCCGGGCGTGAATTTCCATCTCGGCCTCGAGCACTACCCGCCTGCCCGAAAGCTGATTGAGGCTGGGGCCGTTGTGGCACTCGCGACCGACTTCAACCCCGGAACCAGCCCCACTCCAAATATGCAATTCATCCTTTCGGTGGCGTGCTCGGCCATGCGCATGACGCCGGCCGAGGCCATAGCCGCGGCCACCCTTAACGGAGCCTGGGCGCTGCGCCGGGGCGATCGGCTTGGCTCGCTCGAACCCGTCAAGCAGGCCGACCTGATTGTGATGGACGTTAGTGATTACCGCGAGATTCCATACTACTTCGGAGTGAATCATTGCCGGATGACGGTGAAGGCGGGGACAGTTGTCCGTAGTCAGTTGCCCGTAGTCAGCTGTCCGTAGTCAGTATTCCGTTGAGCGAACCTCCCACCCGCTGTCATCCTGAGCGGAGCGAAGGATCTCCGCAGTGGCGTTGCGCTCAACGGCCTACGAAGAACTGCAGCGATGCTGCGCTACGCTCAGCATGACAGACCATGGACGACGGACGATAGGCAACGAACTGCGGACTACACGCAACGGACGACTGGCAACGGGCAACGGACCACTGACAACGGACAACGGACCACTGACAACTGACAGTCCGCCGTGCTAAATTTTCAAGCCATGCAAACCATCATCGAATGTGTTCCCAATTTCAGTGAAGGACGCAATCCCGAAAGCGTTGAGGCCATCGTTCGGGCGCTGAAGAACGGCCCGGACGTTTATATCCTGGACCGGGAGATGGACGCGGACCATAACCGGTGCGTGATTACCCTGGTCGGGACGCGGGAGAGCATTGGCGAAGCGGCCCTGCGCGGCATCGGCAAGGCGGCGGAGTTGATTGACCTTAACCAGCAACGAGGCGCACACCCCCGTCTCGGCGCTACGGACGTTGTGCCTTTCGTACCCATTTCCGGCGTCAGCCTCGAGGACTGCGTGCGCATCGCCGAATGGGTGGGGGAGCAGGCCTGGCTCCGGTTCAAAATCCCCACTTATTTGTACGAAGCGACGGCGCGCCGGCCGGAACGCCGCAATCTCGAGAATATCCGGCGGGGCCAATTCGAAGGCTTGCGTGAGGAAGTGCGCTCCAACCCCGAGCGCCTGCCCGATTTCGGCGAGGCGGCGCTCCACCCCACAGCGGGCGCAACCGTGGTGGGCGCCAGAAAATTCCTGATTGCATACAACATCAACTTGACGACGCCTGACGTGGAACTGGCCAAGGCGATTGCCAAGAAGATTCGCGCCTCGAGCGGCGGATTCCCGTGTGTGAAGGCCATGGGCGTTGAATTGAAAACGCGCCACCTGGGACAAGTCTCCATGAACTTGACGGATTTCGAGACCACATCCATCGCCACCGTTTTCGACACCGTAAGCAGGGAGGCTGCGGCACAGGGCGTGGCAGTATTAAGCAGCGAAATTGTTGGGCTCGTCCCCCGGCGAGCCCTTGAGGACACTGCCGTGCAGTATCTCCAGGTAGAGAACTACCATCCCCAATTGGTTTTTGAAAACCGCCTCGCGCAGATCATCCGGGAGCAGGCCGCGTCGGCGGGAGAGGGGATCCGAACCTTCCGCTCGATGGTCGAGGCCTTCGTCAACGCCGTGGCGGCGCCGACGCCAACGCCTGCCGGCGGGAGTATCGCAGCGCTGGCTGGGGGTCTGGCGGCCGCCCTCGGCGAAATGGTTTGCGGGATATCGCTGAAGCGCCAGGCGCTCGAAGCGCATCACCCACGACTAACGGAATCGCAGCGCCATCTCACCGCGCTTCGGCAACGCCTGCTCGATAACATTGACGCCGACGCTCGCAGCTACGAAGAAGTGATGGCGGCGTTCAAGCTGCCCAAATCCACGGAGAGCGAGAAATCCGCGCGCGCGCATGCCATCGAAGCGGCCAGCCAGCACGCGACCTCCGTGCCGCTCGAAACAGCGGAAATGAGCGTGCAAGTTTCCAAGATGATCTCCAGCTTGCGCGGCATCACAATTCCGCTGGCCGCCCCGGACCTTGCCGTCGCGCTCGAACTTGCCGGCACGGCGCAGCGCGCGGCGATGGAGAACGTCCGCGCCAATTTGCCTTCGATTAAAGACCCGGAGTTTCTTGCGGACGTGGAGCGCCGGCTTGCCGAAGTAGCCGGGTAGGGCGGCCCCCCGGTTTTGGGGTCCGCCTCTCTTTCGACGGGTCACGGAAAGACCACGGACCCCAACAGCGGAATCCGCACCACCAAGGAAGGAGTTACCCGATGTCGAACCCAACGAATTTGAGGCCGTTGTTTCCAAAGGAAGGGGAAGCAGATTTTGACCCCGAGAGGAGGCGGTTCGCCAAGCTAGCACTTGCGGGTGCATTGGGGGGGGCGGCTTGGTTGGCCCAGGGCGAGCATGTCGATGCGAAACTCCACGACATTCCTCCCGGCATCAAGATCGCCGTGCAGTTGAGCGCCGATCCCACGGACGAAGACCTCCAATTCGTCAGGCAATTGGGAGTGGAATACGTCACGATCTGGGTGCATGCGAATGAGGCGACCGCGGAGAATTTCGTGCGTCTGCGCACCAAGGTCGAAGCGGCCGGGTTGAAGGTGTGGAATATCGGGAACCTCAATGTTCACAATATGGAGGAGGTCACCCTCAACCTTCCCGGGCGCGACCGGAAGATCGAAGAATATCAGACCTACCTGCGCAATTTGAGCAAAGCAGGGATCTACTACACCACCTACGCGCATATGGGGAATGGCATCTGGAGCACGCAACGGGAGACCACTCGTGGCGGCGCCAGCGCTCGCGGTTTCGATTTGGCGAAGGCTGACGCCGGTTATTGGGACAAGAAAGTGTTCAAAGCCCCGCTGACCCACGGCCGCGTCTACTCGCAGCAGGAGATATGGGATAACTACACCTACTTCATCAAGGCCGTGGCGCCGGTCGCGGAAGCGGAAGGGGTGCGAATCGGCATCCATCCCGATGACCCGCCGGTGCCTGTACTGGGCGGGGTTCCGCGATGTATCTTCGGGAACTTTGAGGGATACAAGCGGGCCTTTGAAATTGCCGGCAGCCCCAATATCGGCATGTGCCTTTGCTGCGGTACGTGGCTGGAGGGTGGGAAATTGATGGGCAAGGACGTTGCGGAGACTGTTCGTTATTTTGGCCAGCAGGGCAAACTCTTCAAAATCCACTTTCGTAACGTGGATGCGCCTCTGCCGCACTTCGTGGAAACCTTTGTGGATGACGGTTACTTCGATATGTACAAGGTGATGCGGGCGCTGCGCGAGGTAAATTTCAATGGCGTGATGATCCCGGATCATGTCCCGGAAATGCTGGGCGGCAGGGCTGGAACGGCCTACAGCATCGCTTACATGAAGGCGCTCTTGAAAAGGGCCAACGAAGAATTCGCGACTTAGTTGAACTCGTCTATACTAATCATTTTCGGCCCCAAACATGGACGAACCGCGCATCACCTCCGGTGACCGTTCACTCTCGATGCCCTCGTTGCCTGAGGTCCATAGGACCGTAGGCATTCCCACGGGTGCGTCCTTCTGGAAAAAGGTGCTGGCGTTTTCAGGGCCCGGCTTTCTCGTGGCGGTCGGGTACATGGACCCTGGAAACTGGGCGACGGATATCGCGGGCGGGTCGAGTTTTGCCTACCAACTCATCTTCGTTCTCTTCATGTCCAATCTCATGGCGATTCTGGTTCAGGCGCTTGCCGCGCGCCTCGGCATCGTCACCCAGCTCGATCTGGCGCAGGCTTGCCGCCGTTATTATTCCCGCCGCACCAGCCTGTTCCTTTGGGTGTTGTGTGAGATTGCCATCGCCGCCTGCGATCTGGCAGAGGTGATCGGCTCGGCCATCGCCCTGAACTTGCTCTTCCACATTCCGCTCCTGATCGGCGTCTGCTTGACGGCGCTCGATGTCTTGGCCATTCTCTACCTTCAGCACAAGGGGTTCCGGTACCTCGAAGCGCTGGTGGTGGCCCTCATCGGAACGATTGGTGGCTGCTACCTGGTCGAATTAATTCTGGTCAAACCCGATCTGGTTCAAATTGGGAAGGGATTTGTTCCAACTCCGCAGCTTCTGACCAATCCGCAGATGCTTTATATTTCCATCGGCATGTTGGGCGCCACGGTGATGCCGCACAACCTCTACCTCCACTCCTCGCTGGTCCAGACGCGGGCCATCGAGCGCAGCAAGGAGGGAATCCGGACCGCGTTGCGATTTAACCTGCTTGATTACGTTGTGGCGCTCAATTTCGCTTTCTTCATCAATGCGGCGATCCTCATCATGGCCGCCGGCACGTTTTATCGACACGGGCTGAATCAAGTGGCGGAGATCCAGGATGCTTATTACACTTTGACGCCGCTGCTCGGCACGCAATTGGCCGCCCTGCTCTTTGCTATCGCCCTGCTCTGCTCCGGTCAAAACTCCACCTTGACCGGGACGCTGGCCGGCCAAATCGTCATGGAAGGGTTTTTGAATATCCGCCTGGCGCCCTGGCTGCGGCGGCTGATCACGCGGCTCCTGGCGATTATACCCGCGATTATTGCGGTGGCGTTTTTCGGAAGAAGCGGAACGGCCAAGCTCTTGATCTTCAGCCAGGTCATCCTGAGTCTTCAACTCTCCTTCGCCGTGGTGCCGCTGGTTCAGTTCACCGGCAACCGTGAACGCATGGGTGAATTCGTCAACCCGCTCTGGCTGAAGATTCTCGCCTGGGTAACGGCCGGGATCATTGCCGCGTTGAACGCTTATCTCCTGGTGCTGAGCATCAAAGGCTTGGGCAGCTAGGCAGAGGTCCTCATGTTCAAGAAGATCCTCGTGGCGCTCGATCACAGCAAAGCCGACAATGTTTTGCTTCCGCAGATCCGGGAGTTGGCGATGCTCACCCACGCGGAGGTTCTGCTGCTCCACGTCTCCACCGGCTGGGCGGCGCAATGGCAGGACAACTTGAATCTTTCCGACTCGCAGGAGATAAAGGAGGACCGCCAGTATTTGGAAAGCGTAGCGCAGACACTGCGGGGCGAAGGCCTCAGCGTGACGACGCGGCACGATCGGGGCGAGCCCGCGCAAGCGATATTGAAAACTGCGCGCCGCGAGGGCTGCGACCTGATCGCCATGGCAGCCCACGGACACAAATTGATTGCGGACCTGATCCACGGAACTACCATCACTAAGGTCCGCCATGAAAGCGAGATCCCGATTTTTCTTGTCAAGGCCAGGCCGGATTGACCGACCACTGAGACACTGAGACACAGAGAAAAGGACCTTCTGATGTTCTCTGCGTCTCAGTGCCTCTGTGGTGAAAGAAGGCTAAGCATGCTGATTCCAGGTTTCGCTACGCCGGAGGGAACGGCGCGCTTGCGCGATCGCTTTGCGGCGCGCCTGCCGGGACACTTCCGCGCGGCTCAAGGGCTCTGGGTTTCGTCCATCGGCATTGGAACCTATCTGGGGGAGCCGTCCGACGATCAGGACGCACGATACCGGGAGGCCATCCGGCGCGCAGTTTCGTTGGGCGTCAACGTCATCGATTCGGCAATCAATTATAGGCACCAGCGCAGCGAGCGCGCCATCGCCCAGGCTCTGGCCGCGCTGATTTCCTCGGGTGAAGTCCGGCGTGATGAAATTGTGGTGGCCAGCAAAGGCGGCTTCCTGAGTTTCGACGGTGAAGAACCGGCCGACCCTTCCGCCTATTTCCAGGAAAAGCTCTTGGACCCCGGCGTTCTTCGCATGGAGGAGGTTGTCGCCGGCTGCCACGCGATGTCCCCCAAATACCTGGAAAACCAGATTGAAGCCAGCCGCCGGAACCTCGGCCTCGAGACCATCGATGTTTACTACGTTCATAACCCGGAGACGCAACTGAGCCATGTGGGCCGCGAGGAGTTCTTTCGCAGACTAAGGGCGGCGTTTGCGGCTCTCGAAAAAGCGGTATCGGAAGGCAAAATAAGGAGGTACGGCACGGCGACCTGGAACGCCTACCGAGTGACCCCGACTTCCGCCGAGGCCCTTTCATTAACCGACATCCTGCGCGTGGCGGAAGAAGTCGGTGGCAAAGATCACAGCTTCCGGGCCATCCAATTGCCTTTCAACCTCGCCATGCCGGAAGCGGCCATGGCCAACACTCAGCCAGCGGGCCAGAAACCGGGGCCGCTTTTGCAGGTAGCGAGGGCGCAGGGGCTCATGGTGTTCGCGAGCGCTGCTCTCCTGCAAGGCCAACTGACCCAGGGCCTGCCGCCGGAGTTACGAAATTGGTTTCCGCGCATGCAGACGGACGCGCAGCGCGCCATCCAGTTCGTGCGATCCACGCCCGGCATCACTAGCGCCCTGGTGGGCATGAGCAATCTCGAACACGTCCAGGAGAATCTCGGCACGGCCTTGGCCGAACCCATGACGCTCGAACAATTCCGCGCCATTCTGCAGGGGAACTGAAGGTCAAGCCCTCGTCACCCCCGCGCCAACGGGTGACCACCTCAGCCAAGTGGATTCCCGCGTTCGAGGGAATGACGGAGTTTCGCAGTCAAGGAGGAACCCTTGCCTCGCACACCTTGCATCACTCTCATCACCGACTTCGGGACAACGGACCATTATGCAGGAACGATGAAAGGCGTCATCCTGAGTATCAACCCCGACGCCCAGATCGTCGACATCTGCCACCAAGTCGCCGCCTACGATATTTTTGAGGCGGCTTATGCCCTGGTCCAGAGCTACCGGTTCTTCCCGCCCGATACGATCCATTTGGTGATTGTCGACCCTGGGGTAGGAACCGCCCGCCGGCCGATCTTGGCCAGCGCTGGCCATCACAGGTTCGTCGCGCCCGACAACGGAGCGCTCTCCCTGCTCTTCGGGCGGGAGGAAAACGTCAAAGTCCGCCACATTACCGCGGATCACTATTTTCTGAACCCCGTCAGCAACACTTTTCAAGGTCGCGATGTGTTTGCCCCGGTAGCCGGCTGGTTGAGCAAAGGAGTGCAGGAAGAGAAATTCGGCGACTTGATCACGGACTACGCGCAGTTCATGTCCCCCAAACCGAAACGCGTGGGTGAGAATCTGATCAAGGGCATGGCTTTGAAGGTCGACACGTTTGGGAATCTTATTACCAACATCGGTCCGCAAGACGTTCCGGAGCTGTTTGCGGATAATCCACCGCCTTTCAGGATAATCGTCAATAACCGGGAGATTACGCGGCTTAATTTGGCCTACTCAATGGGCCGGGCCTCCGAGCTATTTGCAATCGTGGGGAGTTCCGGCTACATCGAAATCTGCACGAACCGAGGCTCTGCCGCCAAGTTGCTAAGGGCGAACCGAGGCGCGGAAGTTGGCGTGATTATCGGCAGCGGACCCGCATCTTGACCCGGCACGATCTTCAGATCGAGAAATCTCCGACATAGGCTGCCGGCTGCCCGTTGTAGATGACCAGCTCCGGGTCTTTAAGCGTCACCTTGCTAAAGGGCAGGACGGAATGCGTAAGCCAGACGTTGCCGCCAATGACGCTATGATGGCCGACGCGGGTTTGTCCCCCCAAGATCGTGGCGTTGGGATAAACGGTCACGCTGTCTTCGAGGTCCGGATGCCGCTTGTTGTCGTGCCCGCGGCGTAATTGGCCTTCTTCATCCTTTCGAAGCGGATTAAACGCTCCCAGCGTAACGCCGTGGTAAAGAGTCACCTGCTTGCCGATGGTGGCGGTCTCGCCGATCACCACGCCCGTCCCATGATCGATGAAAAACGATTCGCCAATCGAAGCGCCGGGGTTAATGTCGATCCCCGTGTGGCTGTGCGCAACTTCGGTCATCATGCGGGGAAGGAACGGCACCCCCATCAGGTAGAGGCGGTGCGCCAGGCGCTGCACGGTAATGGCCTCCATGCACGGGTAGCTGAGCAGAATCTCCTCAGGAGTGGCAGCCGCGGGATCATTCCGGAAAGCCGCCCCGATATCCGCCGCCAGTAAGCGGGCCAACTCCGGGAATTGGCCGAACAACTGTTCGGTCATTTCCTGGGCGCGATCCTCGATGTCGACGGGCGAATCCTCCCCTTGGCAGCGCCGATCGAATCGCATGGCAGAGCACAACTGCTCACGCAACAGCGTGTCAATCTCAGCCAGATAAAGCCGGGACTCGGCCGGAGCGCTCTCCAACTCCGCGCCTGTCCCTCGATAAAAAACAGGGAATAGCAGGCCAAGGTAGTGCCGGCAGATCTGCGCGGCGGCCTCCCGGCTGGGCAATCGAAACTCGCACCCATAATCGCCGGCAAGCTGCGCATCCAGCGCTGTCTTGAATTCGCTTGCAAGGTCGTCCAGACGTTTTTGATCCATGGGCCTGCCTCTCTTAGTCGAGAGTCGAAAGTCAAGAGTCAAGGAGTCGAGGAGTCGACCAGATCAATCCCGAGGGTTCGAATGCTCTGACCCTGTGCCTTGCCGGGTTTCGCACTCTCGACTTTTGACTTTCGACTCTCGACTCTTCGACTCCTCAACTCTGCTGCGCTACCCGATGCCCTCGAAGAGCACCGTCGACAAATACCGCTCGCCTGAGTCCGGCAAGACAGCTACGATCGTCTTCCCGGCAAACTCCGGCTGCTTGGCCAATCGAACGGCCACAGCCGCAGCGGCGCCGCAGGAGATACCACTCAGGATACCCTCTTCCTTGGCCAAGCGGCGTCCGTACTCGACCGCCTCTTCATTCGACACCTGCTCGATGCGATCGACCAGCGACAAGTCGAGGACCTTAGGTACAAAACCCGCTCCAATACCCTGGATCTTGTGCGGGCCGGGCTTTACAGGCTGACCCGTAGTGGTTTGAGTCAGCACAGGGCTGGCCGTCGGCTCGACCGCCACTGACAAGATCTGTTTACCTTTGGTCTTCTTGATATAGCGTGAGACCCCAGTGATCGTACCGCCGGTGCCCACACCCGACACCAGCACGTCAATGGCGCCATCGGTGTCCTCCCAAATCTCGGGACCGGTGGTCTTTTCATGGATATCCGGGTTGGCAGGATTGTCAAACTGCTGGGGCAAGAAATAGTGGTTGGTGTCAGATTCATATATTTCCTGGGCCTTTTTGATTGCGCCCGGCATTCCGCCCGGCCCGGGCGTGAGGATCAGGGTGGCGCCCAGGGCCGCCACCACGCGCCGGCGCTCCAATGACATGGTCTCGGGCATGACCAGGGTTAACTTGTAGCCGCGCGCAGCAGCTACGAAGGCCAGTGCGATGCCCGTATTGCCGCTGGTAGGCTCAATGATCTCCTTCTCGGGCGTTAGCACGCCGCGCTTCTCCGCATCCCATATCATCGCCGCGCCGATCCGGTCCTTCACCGAATAACCGGGGCCACGCCCCTCGATCTTGGCCAAGACAGTTGCTTTGCTTCCATCGACGATGCGGTTGAGCTTGATGAGCGGGGTCTTCCCGATGCTATACGAATTATCTTGGAAAATGTTCGACATTCGATATCCTCTCCATAGGGAATTTGGTGTACTGAGATTCGAAGTAGTCACAACGACAACGTGTGGACTCAGAATGGCACTGGGATGATCTTGGATTTGCCCCTGGCGCGCCTTACGGTCGAAACCATAAGGAGCCCAGGCTAGGTACAGATACAGCGGAGGCTCAAAAAGGCACTGCGCTCGCGCGAACTGGGCGGCGTCTCGGGAATGGGCAACTCTTTGGAATCGACCATCAGTATTTCGGCACGCTCGGGTCAACTTGGTCAGACCAGGCGAGAATGCCTCCCTTCAGGTTGTGAATCTTCTGGAATCCGGCCTTCATCAAGAACTCCACGGCCCGGGCGCTACGCTGACCGGAGCGGCAGTGGACAACGATTTCACTCGCCGAATCCAGCTCGTGCATCCTTTTCGGAATCTCTCCGAGCGGGATCAGTGTGGAACCCGGAATGCGGCAAATCTGGAACTCGTGCGGTTCGCGCACGTCGATCAGAACGAAGGGTTGCTTCTCGTCCATCATCTGTTTGACTTCACGCGGCCCGATTTCCGGAACTCCAGACATATCCGATGTGTGCTCCTCCCCGCGAATTCCGCAGAACTGCTCGTAGTCGATCAACCCGGTAATCGTCGGATGGGCTCCGCAAACCGGGCAGTCGGGATTTTTCCGTAGCTTGAGCTCCCGGAATTTCATGCCCAGCGCGTCAAATACCAGCAGGCGCCCGATTAGCGTTTGACCCTGTCCAATAATCAGTTTAATCGTTTCCATGGCCTGGAGGCAACCGACGATTCCAGGCAGCACACCCAGCACCCCGCCCTCCGCACAACTGGGGACAAGGCCCGGCGGGGGCGGTTCGGGATAAAGGCACCGGTAGCAAGGCCCCTGGCGGGCGTAGAAGACGGACGCCTGGCCTTCGAAGCGGAAGATGCTTCCGTAGACATTCGGTTTGCCGAGCAACACGCAAGCATCGTTCAGCAGGTAGCGTGTGGGGAAGTTATCCGTGCCATCGACGATGATGTCAAAATCCCGGAAAAGCTCGAGGGCGTTCTCGGAAGTCAAGCGCACATCGTAGCCCACGACTTCTACATTGGGATTGATTTCGCGGATGGTCGCCTGCGCCGACTCCAGCTTCGACCTCCCTACATCCGCGGTGCCGTGAATCACCTGGCGCTGCAGGTTCGTGAAGTCCACGACGTCGAAGTCGACGATGCCCAGCCGCCCAACGCCTGCCGCGCCGAGGTAAAGCAGCAAGGGCGAGCCCAGCCCTCCTGCCCCGATGCAGAGCACCTTCGCGTTCTTCAGCTTAAGCTGCCCGTCCATGCCCACTTCCGGCATGATAAGGTGACGGCTATAGCGAAGAATCTCGTCTTTGCTCAAATCGGAACTAGAAGTCAAAGTCGCTGTTGCCATTTCCTCGTTGGCCTCAGGCTCTCCTACTGTGGTGCGGGCGTCCCGCCCGCTGTCCCGGGAGCGTCCCGCTCCCGCACAAGCGCGCCGGAGGCGCGCGCCAGTCTACGCCTTCACGACCCCGGCCTCCTTGCCGCCCGCTATGGAGGGAACAATGCTGAGCACGTCGTTTTCATTCAGAGGCGTTTGTTCCTTCTGCAGGAAACGAATGTCTTCATCGCCCAGGTAGACGTTGACAAAGCTGCGTAGCTTGCCCTCCTGGTTGTAGAGATGCCGTCTTAGCTCCGTATACTCGCTGGCGAGTCTCGAGAGCGCCTCCGCTACCGTTTTCGCCTCCACTTCAACCTGATCCTTCTTCCCCACATACTGTCGAAGGGGAGTCGGGATCATTATCTTGACTGCCATTCCATCTCCTCACGCTGAGTGTCGTTACAGCCCGCCCCAATTGTATGTGATGCTTCAGGGAAGTCGGCGATTCTTGTAGGGGGACGGCTTGCCGTCCCCTCATGATTACTAGGCCGACGGGGTAGGGCAAGCCCTACGCCTACACGTCTCATCGCTCGGCTGATGCCCTGACTTACTCGACGACCTCTACCGACTCGGGGTCAAATACTCCCCCGTCCTCAGCCAGCACCCAGCAAGTTAGGTCTTTCGCGACGCCCCGCTCCACAGCAACGATGATATAAGAATACCATGGCCAGGCGTGCTCGCGGTCATAAACCGAAGGCCGCGCGGGGTGATCCGGATGTGAGTGGTAGTATCCCAGCACATCCAAGCCGCGGGACCGTACATCCTTCTCCATCCGCAATTGCTCGAGCGGGTCAATCAGGAAGCGGTTGCGCTCCGTTTCGCGTGCCAGGTCATCAACGGGCAGGAGTTCCTGAGCGTAGCTTGGATTGTGCCGTAGATTCTTGAGCGCCGCGACCTCCATCACCTGCTTCGCTTCGCCGTCGACCTTGCCGAGAAGCGCCCCACAGCACTCGCTGGGATAGTCCCGAGCGCCATGTCGGCGTATCGCTTCCGTCTGTGCTTGTGTGATCCGTAAGACCATGGGTGCACCCCGGTGGTGTAGGGGTAGGGCTTGCCCTACCCGGGGACGGCAAGCCGTCCCCCTACATTACCTTGCGCTTCCAGCCCTCTATGGATTAGATTCAAATTCTAGGCTGAACATGAGGAAACTGCAATGAGCGATCTGCGAGAACAGTTTAGGGCGGCGGGCTTTGAGATCGTCGAAGGCGGATCCGTCCCCGGCTCACTCGGCGTGAGGAAGTACGGATGTGTGCGCTACCTTGAACCGCAGGCTGATCAACGCTGGCTTGCTCTAGGACCGCCTTATTTCCAAATCCGCGGCCTCGCCTGCGAACTCGAGGACAAGGGGTACCAGAAGTTCTGGCGCCACGGCGACACCCGCTTCCCCATTCGCAAAACTGACCTCCAGACACTCCACCGCTTTGACGAGGAAGTCCGCCAAATCCTCCGATTGCCGTCGCTCTACAATGAATCCCTGGGTTCAACCTGCGCGCAAACCGACTACGACCGGCTGGAAGGCAGGCCGGACCGCTGACCGGCGCTTCAGCGTCTTAACCAAACCTGCTTTGAAAACGTGTAAGGGTAGGGCTTGCCCTACCCGCCCGCCGCGAGCCCGGCAAAAGGGGACGGCAAGCCGTCCCCCTACAAGCAGGTGAAGGCATGAGCGACCGCTGCTCAGGATTGAGAGGCGGTCTTTGGACTCGGGGGCATCTTGTCTGCGGCGCTCGCGGTCGAGGAACGAGTCGCGGCCGCGCCGCCAGGACTCGCCTCAGGAGCGGGTTGGACGCGCTCGGGTTCAGGCGCGGAAGGCGGCTTGGGCAATACGCTTGGGGCCTTGGACTCCGGCTTTGCGGGTGTGCCTGCCGCCGGCTGGGCTTGCGGGGTCGAAGGAGGCGCCACTTCGCGCGGCGCCTGCGCCTGCGGAGCCCTGGGCGGCCAAGGCCGAGGAACGGATCGGCCTTCCGTTTGAGGGCGTCGCCCCTGCGCTGGAGCAGCCTGCGAAATGGGACGGAAGACAATCTCAATCTGAACTTTGTCCAGATCGCTATCACCGAGTTCAACGATCTGGTCAAAGCCTTCGTGCGGAATGTCCGTCTTGGTCTGCCCAAAGGCCAGGTAGTGACGCTCGATTACGGCAGCGCCGACCGACCTTTCCCGCAGCCGATCGCGCTCGATGCAGGTCTCCAGGGGAACGTCAAAAAGGAAGATCACAGACGGAACCTGAAACCTCTTGGCCAGTTCCACGAACTCCCGGCGGTGGGGCGGGGTGAGCGCCGTGGAATCCACTACGCAGAGGCGGTTCAACCCCAATCGCAATTCCGTCAGGCAGCGGACCAGCGCGAACGCCTGGGTGTTGAATCGCTGGTCCCGCTCGTCGTCGCACACCCGGCCTCTCGCCCAGTCAGACGAGATGATGTGCGTGGGGCGAAAGTGGCGCTGCGCAAAAGTAGACTT
>Ga0181538_10002226_pt1 | contig 20445 bp, 16 predicted proteins | sample PEATcosm2014_Bin_40_FD_119773 | JGI IMG/M metagenome (GOLD analysis project Ga0181538, IMG submission 119773) | Peatland microbial communities from MTU Mesocosm Facility, Houghton, MI, USA - PEATcosm2014_Bin23_30_metaG | ecosystem: Environmental > Terrestrial > Soil > Wetlands > Peat | place... | reverse complement strand
TCGTTGCGCGCATGCGTGCTCATGATGACGGTGCAGCCTTCGTCGCGCAGCCCCGCAAACGTCTCGCCGAGCCACGCGAGGCCCTGGCGGTCGAGACCGGCCGCAGGCTCATCAAGCAGCAGCAACCGCGGCCCATGCAGCAGTGCGCGCGCAATCGCCAGCCGCTGGCGCATGCCCCGCGAAAATGTCCTTACCACGCTGTCGGCGCGCAACGCGAGCCCGCAAGACTCAAGAGCGCGAGCGACACGCGCAGGCGCTTCGCCCAAATCGTAAAGTTGCGAGAAAAACGTCAGGTTCTCAGCCGCCGTCAAATCGTCATAGAGCAGGGTGCTATGTCCTACAAGACCGATCTGCCGCTTCGCGGATTCCGGTGGCGTGCTGTCGCCGGAGGCCTGGGCGCCCGCGGACCGGGCCGCGGCCTCCGAAAATCGCATGCGGCCTCGCGACGGATTCATCAGCAGCGCCGCAATCCGCAGCAGCGTCGACTTCCCCGCCCCGTTCGGCCCCAGCAGCGCGACGAATTCGCCCGGCGCGACGTCGAGCGTGATTCCGCGCAAGGCCCACAGCGATCCGAATCGCTTCTCCACGCGATCGAAGGACACACCGAGCGCGCGTGTCACAAGAGGAGATGCTGCGAGGCCGCTCGAGGTCGAAGCGGAAGCGCCGCTAGCGGGCACCAGGGTCTCGCTCAGCCGCGCACCAGTTCGCGGAGGAGTTGCTCGATGCGCTGGCGCTCGCGGGTGTATTCGCCTTCGCTGATCGTGCCCGCCTGCCGGCGCAACTCGAGCCGGAACAGCTTTTCTTTCATCTCGTCCAGGCTGCCCGTCACCTGGCGATTCACCTCTTCCACGGTGACCGACCGGGACGCAGACGGCGCAGCCACCGCAGCGCCAGCCGGCTGGGCGGCGTGCACGTGCGGAGGCGGTTCGATTGCTGCACGAGCAACCGGCGGAACGGCGTGCGAGACCGGTTCGATTGCTGCGGCCGCGGACGCCGAAACAACTTGCGGCCGCCGCCACAGATAAACAAATCCAAGCGCGAAAATCGCCGCGAAGCCACCCACGAGCACCCACTTCAGGCTATCGAGCCGCGCCGGGAGCGTCGTCGCGGAAGCTGTGGGGGCGTCCGTGCCGTTTTGATCGAGCCGCGAATTCACCGACGGGTTCTGCGAATCTTCGCCGCCTGTCGCGCCGCCTTGGCCCTGCGCTGGCGGCGGTGCCGTTCCCGATACCGACACACTCAACGGGGTGTTCGCGGCCACCGAGTCGCGCACATAAACGGCGAAGCCCTGATCCTGGCCGGCGGGAGAAAAACCGTCGCCCGAAACCTGCACGCCCGGCGGCGCAAAAAAAGCAACGCGGTCGGCGGGATATGGCGAGACGAAGCGGAGCTTCGCGGCATTACTCGCATAAGGCAGCTTGTACGAGATTCGCACGCCGCTGGTGCCTGGACGAAACGCGAACGCGATAGCTTCTTCGTTTTTGCCCTTGTCGATTGTGCCCTGCGTCACGGGCATGCCGGACGAGCCCATCGCGGAAACGTCGCCGAGTTGCGCGCCGTCGGGCAGCAAAAAAACGAACGAGCCGTCCTGCTTGAAATACGCCATGGGCGGCTGCGTCTTGTTGTCGATGCTGTAGACCTCGCCCACACTCAGGTCGGAGCCGCTCGGCTGAAGAATGATGGCGTGAGCCGTCACCGCAAATGAGCCGGGCTTGTCAGTGGGCTCGAACACTTGAATGTCCGCCGTGGTTTTCCCGGGGGGAACGGACTCGTGATAGTTTACGCCGCGGTAGACGGCGCGAATCAGCATGGGCGCTTGGCCGAGGCCTGGATTATCGAAATGATAGCGGCCCTCGGAGTCGGTTTTGCCGTTGGCCACCGGCTGCATCCCGCCTTGCAGTTGAATCAGGATGACGTCGATGCCCGCGGCCACTTTGCCCGTGGTGCCGTTGCGGACCGTGCCGGAAACGGTGCCCGCGGAAGCGGCCGCTGCCATGAAACACGCGATCACCGATGCCAGGATTAGTCGCGCACGCAAAAGGCTAAACACAGAGGACAGAGAGAACACCTTGAGATCACTGAGACCCGAGGCCCGGACCAACGCGCTCGGTTTTGTGTCAGCCCCGGACTTCAGTCCGGGGAGCATGGCCTTCAGGCCATGCGAAAAACTCGCTCTTAGAAAATCGGGGGCTTTAGCCCCTGGGGCCACGCCATTTGCCCTCTGTGTTTCAGCTTTTGACGTAAGCCTCACGCCCGTCGCCCCCTCTCTGCCGCCTGGCGCGTGGCCGGAGTGGGCGTTCCGCCCGTCAGCCGGTCCATGTCCGCCAGCACGCGCGCCGCTTCGATTTCGAGCGATTGCTTGATTTCCTCGTAATCCTTCTCCGAGTATTTCCCCGCGCGAAATTCGAAACGCAGGTCGCGCAGATTCTCGTAGATCGCGTCGCGGCGTTCCAGCAGTTGGTCGAGCTTCGTTCGGTGGGGAGCCGAATCGGAAGGTTCCGTCTGGACACCGAAGATGAACACAATCGCGGCCGCAGCAAGCAGCGCGCAAGCGACGGCGATGTCGATCGAGCTCACGCGTCGTCCTTGTGCGTTTCGCGTTGAACGCGCTCGAGCAGATCATGCGGCACTGCCGGAGCAGTCGGCCCGGCAGTGGGCGTCAGCGCCGCGCGATGCCGCCACCGGCGCACAACTTCCCACACCGCAAAGAACGCAATTAGCGGCACCGCGATCGGCATAATCCACGCGGTCAGGTTGAATCCGCTCTTGGGAGGCTCGATCAAAACCAACGGCCCGTATTCTTGAACGAAAGCGTTGAGGGTCGCGCTGTCGGAGTCGTTGTTCGCCACGTGCGCGTCCACTTTTTTCAGCATATCGAGCGCCATCGGGCACGGCCCAGAAAACGTGCCTCCCGAGTGGTAGCACGAACCGGCCGCGTCGTTGCATCCGCCGCACATGCACTTGACCTGGTTTCCAAGTTTCTTCGCCCGCGCGCTCTGCGCGGCCGTTTGCTGAGCCGGCGCTGAGTACGCCAGAAACAGCGCCGCGGCCAGAATGGCAAAAATCGCCAACGAAACGCGCCTAGTCATGCGCATCCGCCCGCCGCGCGACTGCGGCCACACCTTGCATCGGCGCGCCCGCAGCCACCGTGCCATCCCACGATTTTTCCGGCACGCTCGCTAGCACCAGAGCCGTGCGCCGATTCGGCAGCATCGCAAGCCCCGTGCCGAGCACCACTACAATCCCGCCAAACCAGATCCACTTCACCAGCGGATTCAGAAACGCATGAATCACTGGATTTCCGCTTTCCGGGCTTCGTCCCGAATAGACCACATACAAATCCTGCAGCGGCGTGCTCCGCAGCGCCACCATCGTTTCCGTCTCGCCGCTCGCGGGAAAGAAACGGCGCTCCGGATACAGCATCATTTGCGATTTGCCGCCGCGAAAAATCTCCAGCGTCGCGCGCGCCGACTGGTAGTTGTCGTTCGCCGTCGCGTCGAAATTCTGGCAGAGAATGGTGTACGGCCCGATGGTCATGCTCTGCCCGACGCTCAATTCCGCCTGCACGTCCTTGTTGAACGCGCTGCCTGCGATGCCGATGAAAATCATCACGATTCCCAGGTGGATCACGTAGCCGCCGTACCGCCGCGTATTGCGCATCGTCAGCGCGCCGACGGCCGATAAAAGGTTCGTGCCTTCCCGCGCGGCCACCACGCGAGCGCCGCGGTAGAACTCCAGAAAAATCGTCAGGACCACGAACACGGAAAGAATCAGGCAGACCAGCGGATAGAAATCACGGTAGCCGAAAACGAACGCGACGATTCCGGCAAAGAGCCCGCCCGCCGAGGGCCACGCAAAATTGCGCTTCAGCGCGTCCGCCGACGTCTTACGCCACGCCAGCAGCGGGCCCACGCCGGTGAGGAACAGCAAAAACATCGCGATGGGCACGTTCACCTTGTTAAAAAACGGCGCGCCGACGCTGATCTTGCTCCCCACCACCCATTCGGAAAGTATCGGGAAGAGCGTGCCCCACAGCACCGCGAAGCACGCCGCGAGAAGAACCAAATTGTTGAACAAGAAGCTCGACTCACGTGATACGAGCGAATCGAGTTGATTGTCGCTGCGCAAATAGTCCCGGTTCTGCCAGTAAGCCAGGAAGCAAACGACCAAGATAATCGCAAGAAACCCCACGAACCAGGTCCCAATCGACGACTGCGCGAACGCATGAACCGAATTCACCGCGCCCGAACGCGTCAGCAGCGTCCCCAGAATGCACAGCATGAACGTGGTGAAAACCAGCCACACGTTCCACACCTTCATCATGCCGCGCTTTTCCTGCATCATCACGGAGTGCAAAAACGCCGTGCCCGTAATCCACGGCAGCAGCGACGCATTCTCCACCGGATCCCACTCCCAGTAGCCGCCCCACCCGAGCATCGCATACGCCCAGTGCATGCCGAGCAGGATGCCCACCGTCTGGAAGCACCACGCCACCATCGTCCAGCGCCGAGTGATGTGAATCCACTTCTCACCCGGATAGCGGCCCAACAGAGCGGCCAGCGCGAACGCAAACGGAATCGTGAACCCCGTATAGCCGAGATACAGCATCGGCGGGTGAATCACCATTTCGGGATATTGAAGCAGCGGCGTCAGCCCGTGCCCGTCGGCCAGGGTCGCAACGTGCATCACGCCATTCGCATCCGGCGAACCGAGAATATTGAACGCATTCGCCACAAAATTATTCAGCGTGAGAAAGAAAATCTGGACGCCCGCGATCACCACGCCCACGTACGGCATCAATTCGGGATGTTTTTTGCGGTTGGTGAACAGCGCTAGAAACGCGAACACCGACAGCAGCCAAGACCACCACAGCAGCGAGCCTTCCTGCCCAGCCCACAGCGCGGCAAATTTATAGAACCCCGGCAGCGCGCGATTGCTGTGTTCGGCAACGTAGGGCAGCGAGAAATTGTCGGTGAAGAAAAAATATTCGAGGGCCCCGACGGCAAACGTGACGAGGAAAAACACCGCCATGCCCGCGTTCCGAGCGCTCTTCGTGAGCAGGGAGCGGCGGGTGCGAATTCCCTCGATTCCAGCAAGGAAAGCGTAAATGGCTACGACAAAAGCGAGGAGTAGCGCAAACGAGCCTGCAATGTCCAATGTGCTTGCCTCAGCTCCCGCTTCCGGAAGCAGCGCCAGAATCAGGGGAATTCCGCGTCGAGGTCGGGCCGGGCTGGGGTGGCTTCGTCCCGGGAGCGGAGCCCGGGTTGGCTTCGTACTTCGACGCGCACTTCGCCTGCACCTGGTCCGCGACGAACTGCCCGTCGGGCATCAGCCGGCCTTCCACCAGAGCCAGCGCCCCGTCCTTGAATGTGTCCGGCAGAGGAGCGCTACCCTCGTAACGAACAGGCATCGCCTTCCCCTCTTCTTCGAGGATGAAATCGAGATGACCAGGATAGTGCTGGATCGTGCCGTTCCGGACGTTCCCCGAAACGCGCATCCGTTGGTGAAGCGCTGGGCCTTGCAGCGTCGAGACTTCGGCGATCGTGTGGTAGTAGGTCTTGCTCTGCGTGAACCCGACGTAGGCGAGCGAAACCAGCGTAAGGACGATAATCGCCGAGCCGACCAGGAACTTCGTGCGCGCCTTCATAGGTTACTCCGGTTGGTGCGCGGCTGGAGCACCCGTGATTCTAACACATTACTTCCGTGCCGCGGCTGTTTCCGAGCGGGCGGCCACTTGTTTGCGCGCAGTCTTTACGAAATGGAGAAACCGGCGGGCCAACTCGTTGATTCGCTCCGTCTGTTGCAGGCGGATTGCCTCTGTAGGAATCAGCTCCGCGCCAATACCCACGGCGCACGCGCCCGCCAGAATGAATCCGGTCACCGTCATTTGATTCACGCCGCCCGCCGCGATCAGCGGCACCTTCGGAAACGGCCCTTTCAACGCACGGATGTAGGCCTCGCCACCCACCTGAGCGCACGGAAAAATCTTTACCAGGTCGGATCCCGCCTTCCAGGCGAGCATGATCTCCGTCGGCGTCAGCACGCCGGGAAAAACCACCACGTCCTGCTTGACCACAAATTCCACCACGCTGAGTTCGAGGGCCGGACTGGTGATGAATTGCGCCCCGGCGTCCAGGCAGCGCTTCGCGAGTTCCACATCCATCACAGTGCCCGCGCCCACGATCACATCGGGGTGATGTTTCACCAGCTCCGCGATCACGTCGAGCGCTCCCGGCACCGTGGTGGTGATTTCCACGATTGGGATTCCCGTGCGCGACACCGTCTCCGCAGCATACCGCGCGTCCTTCGTGGAATGAACTCGAATCCCTGGGATGATCCCGATTTCCTCGATGCGAGCGCGAACTTCTTCACGTTTCATCGGCCTGAATCCTCCGCGGGGATTGCCAGAACCTTCCGTGAACCCGTGCGCATTCTATATGAACACGAACATCCGCCACATTGGAAAAGGGCCACGCGAGAACTGGGTCAATACAGCACCTCCCGCGAGTGACATGAAACTAGACCTCGAAGGACTCTTCCGGTTCGGGCAGCACGTCACCCTCGCGCGCGAACCAGACGTACAGCGTCGGCAGCAGGATGATGCTCATCACCAGCGCCGCGACGAGTCCGCCCACAATGACGATTGCGAATGGACGCTGCGAATCGGAACCGATGGCGTGCGACATTGCCGCCGGCACCAGGCCGAACGTCGCCACGAGCATCGTCATCATGATGGGGCGAAGTCTCAGAATCGCGCCTTCGATCGCCGAGTCCACGATCGAGTAGCCTCGCGCGCGCAACTGATTGATGTACTCGAGCATGATGACGCCCGTCTGCACCGATACGCCGAAAAGCGCCAGAAAGCCCACGCCTGAAGAAACGCTGAAATGCGTCCCGGTGATTTCCAGAGCGAGCAGCCCGCCGATCGGCGCCACCGCTACAACCACAAGGATCAGCACAGCCCATTTCGCGGAGCGGAACATGCTGTAGAGGATAATGAAAATGGCAAGAATCGTGATCGGTAGAACGAGCAGCAAGCGGCGCGACGATCTTTTCTGGCTTTCGTACTCGCCCGCCCAATCCAGATGATAACCAACGGGAAGCTTCACCTGCGCGTCCACGTTTTTCATCGCTTCTTCCACCGTGCTGCCCAGGTCGCGACCGCGCACGCTGTATTTGATCGCCACGTAGCGTGAGTTTCCCTCGCGGTAAATTTCGGAGGCTCCGTCGGTCACCTGCACGTCGCACAACTGCGAGAGCGAAACTCGGGCTCCTGAAGGTGACAGCAGGCGAACGTTCTCAATGGCTTCCTTCGTATCCCGGTACGGCTGCTGGTAGCGCACCACCAAATCGAACCGCTGCTCGCCTTGCAACACCTGGCTTACTGCCCCACCGCCCACCGCGGTTTGAATTGCATCTTGAATATCCGCGACGTTGATTTGGTAACGCGCCGCCCGCCGGCTATCGACGATGAAATTCAAATTGGGCTGCCCAATTACTCGAAAAAGCCCGAGGTCCTCGACGCCCGGCACTTTGCTCATAACCCCCACGATTTCGTCGCCCTTTTGCTCCAACACCTTCAGATTATCCCCATAGATCTTTACTGCCAGCTCGCCCTTCACGCCGCTCACCGCTTCTTCCACATTGTCTTCGATGGGCTGCGAGAAATTCCAGATGACGCCCGGGATCTTGGTCACTTCGCGGTTCATCGCGGCGATCAGCTCGTCTTTGTCTTCGCCAAACACGGGGCGCCATTCACTCTTTGGCTTCAGATCGACGAAGTACTCCGTGTTAAAAAAGCCGGTCGTGTCGGTTCCATCGTCGGGGCGCCCCACCTGCGAGACCACCTGCGTCACCTCCGGAAATGACGCAAACACATCCCGAGCCTGATTCACAATTCGAACACCTTCTGTAGGACCAGTGCTCGGCGCGAGAGTTCCGCGCGCCCAGACCGCGCCTTCGTCCAGGTGCGGCAAAAACTCCGAACCGATCACGCCGCTGAACGCTAGAAAAAGCGACAGAGCCAGCGCAAACAGCCCCACGCCCGCTGTAATCCACCGGTGCTCGATCGACCAATGCAGCCGCGCGCGATACTGCTTCTTCAGAAACTCCATCACCGGGTTCCGCCACTCGCTTACGCCTTTGCGGAACAAAAAGCTCGAGAGCACGGGCGCGATCAGCATCGAGAAGATCAGGGCTCCCAGCAGCGCGAATGCCACGGTCCACGCCATGGGCCGGAACAAGCGCCCCTCCACGCGCTGCAGCGTGAAAATCGGCATGTACGCCGTGATGATGATCGAAATCGCGTAGAACACCGGCCGCTGCACTTCATGAGCCGCGTCGCGGATGCACTCCATCGGCGTTTTCGCTGGACCGTTGCCGGAGTGACTATGGCTGATGTGGCGGACGATGTTCTCCACCATCACCACCGCCCCGTCCACAACCATCCCGAAATCCAGCGCCCCGAGCGACAGAAGGTTCGCGGGAATGTGATTCAAATCCAGGCAAATCGACGCGAACAGCAACGAGAACGGGATGGTCAGCGCCACAATCAACGCGCCGCGCACGTTACCGAGAAAAAGAAAAAGTATGATAGTGACGAGAATGATTCCCTCGGTCAGGTTGTGCAGCACCGTATGAGTGGTGAAATGAAGCAGGTCGCTGCGATCGAGGTACGGCACCACTTTCACGCCGGGCGGCAGGATCCGTTCGTTCAGCTCTTTCACTTTTTCGTGAATGGCTTTTAGCGTTGGTTCGGATTCCGCACCCTTCCGCAGCAGCACGATTCCTTCCACCACATCGTCATCGTCCACCACGCGTCCGTCGGCGCGATGGATGGCCTTTCCGATCTGCCCTAGCCTGATCTTCGGCCCCTGAATCACCGTTCCAATATCTGTGACGCGCAGCGCCGTTCCATTCTGCGTCTTCAACACCGTCTGCCCGATGTCCTGCACGCTATCGAAAAGCCCTATCTCCCTGACGTTGATCTCCTGAAGTCCCTCTTCGATGAAGCTGCCGCCTGCGTTGACATTGTTAGCGGCAAGTTGCTGTTCCACCTGCCCGAGGCTGAGTCCGTACGACACCAGCTTGTTCGGGTCCAGGCGCACCTGGTATTCGCGCGTGATCCCGCCAAAGCTCGATACATCCACGACGTTGTCCACGGACTTAAATTGCTTCTCGAGCGTCCAGTCTTCAATCGCCTTCAGCTCCATCAGATCGTATTTCGGATTCGTGCTTCGCAGCGTGTACCAGAAAATCTGCCCTACGGGACTCCAGTCCGTTCCCATCTGCGGCTGCAAGCCCTGCGGCAGCGTGACTTGACCCAGGCGCTCCAATACTTTCTGCCGGTTCCAATCGTTGTCGGACTGATCGTCGAAAATAAGCATCAAACTCGAGAGCCCGAACAGCGATACCGACCGCAAGTGCACCATGTGCGGCAGCCCGTTCATCTGGATTTCGATCGGAATCGTCACCTGCTGCTCCACCTCTTCGGCGGCACGGCCCGGCCACTGCGTAATCACTTGAACGTAATTGTCCGCTACGTCGGGGTAGGCCTCCACTGGCAGGTTGTGAAACGAAATTGCGCCCCAACCGAGCAAAAGGACGGCCAGGGCCATCACAATGAATCGATTGTTGAGCGCAAAATCGACGAGACGCCGAATCATCCGCTAATCCTTGGTGGTTTCCGCCATCGCGACCCGCGAGTCGCTTGTTCCCAACTGCCCATTGCCACTTGCTTATTGGTCGATGGAGTTTTGCAGCTCGAGCGCGTTCACCACGATCTGCTGGCCGGCCTTCAGCCCCGACACCACTTCCTGCATGTTGTTGGGCAGCATGCTTCCTGCCACCACTTGCTGCCGCTGGAATTTCTTGTCGCCCGCGGGCAGATACACCCAGTCACGATCGTGCAGGTGCAGGATTGCCGACGCCGGAACGGCCGCGCGTGCTTCCTTCTTCTGGCCTCGGAAAGTGGCAGTCACGAACATGCCGACGCGCATCACTTGTCCCGGGTTCGCCACTTCCAGGCGAACCTTTGCCGTGCGGATGGTCGGATCGAGAATAGGACCGATATTGTCGATGCGCGCCTTCAGCACCCGATCTGGGTACGCATTGAGTCTAACGTCGGCGTATTCGCCGATATGAACCTGCGGCAAGTCGTTCTCGTACACGTCGCAAAGTATCCACACCTCCGAAAGATCAGAAATCGTGAATGGATTCGGCGAGTTCAGCCCTTGCACGCCCGCCGCGTTGGTCACTTGCTGGTCCGTGATGACGCCGGAGATCGGCGCGCGAATATCGACGATCGCCTGCGGATGATCGAGATCCGGACTCCCCAGCACGCGGAGATGTTCCGCCGAAGTCTCCACGTCCACCTTGGCTTTGTCCTCGGCGTCCTGCGCCACTTGAAAATCGTTCTGCGAAATTGCGCCGTGACCGTAAAGATCGGTCGCGCGCTCGAATTGCGTGTGCGCGAGAACCTCGTCCGCCACGGCTTTCCGGTAGTCGGAATAGGCGGAGGCAATGTCCGCGCTCTGCACGCGCAATAGGATCTGGCCTTTTTTCACCGTATCGCCGAGCCGCGCATCGAGTTCGACCACTCTGCCTGACGCCAGAGAAATCACCGGAACCGTGCGCGAGATGTCGGGGCTCACGGCGCCGGTTGCGTTCAGCTCCGACGCGGAATCGTGCTCGACGGCAGTCGCCAGCGGAAACATCTGCGGGTTGTCCACCTGAATCACGTGGACGTCGCCGACGTGCTCTATCTGTGCGGCCGGCGGCGCTTCCGCGGCGGGGTCGGGCTTCGACGCGCAGCCCGCGAGCCCTGCGACAACGAACGCGCCAAGCAAGGCCGCGGCCGTCATCAAACTTGTGCGATTCATGGCGTAACCTCTGCAAACGACACAGCGCGCGAGCCCATCGAACGGGAAATCGCAGATTTCATAGCATCACCATCGTTGGAATGTGGTGCTGGTCCAACTCACCTCGATTGAGCCGGGTTCAGCCTCGAGGGCAGCGCCCATAATTTGTAAGCGACTCCTAACGAAATAACGGGGCCTGTTCAGAGGAGGATAATCGGCGGACCACGAAGTGCAATGGCACCGTAACTGGCGTCGCCGCTAAATACGAATGCAGCGGGCGCAATTCGCCCGAAAACTTGCACCGGCTCGGGAAATCGGATGCCCGGCCGTGCCGCTGCCGCGAACGGTGCGCGCGACGCGCTCGCATCGCCATGCGGCCCATGGCAGCAATTCCAAACCATCGAATGATGCCGCCCGCTTGCGCAGTCGTCCGCCAGAATCGTCGCCGCCTGCAAATCGTCGCTAAGCGACACGGCAAAAAACACGAACACGAGCGCGCACGCAATCGCAGTCCATTGCTGCAAGGGCGTCCGCGAAAACTGGCGCGGCTGACGCTTCCACACAATCCGCCAGACGCCTAACGCGCCGAGCGAAATCATCACCCACAAAATGTTGAGGGAAAGTTCCATCAATGCCCTTAGTTCCAGCCTGAAGCACAGAGGGTAACTCAACGCCCCCGCTTGCGACCAGCCTATTTATGAAGGCGTTGCCGTTCCATTGGTTGCGCTTCCTTTTTGCCTTTTCTGTTTCCCCTTTTCTTTTTTCCTTTTTCGCTTTTGGCCTTCTCAAGCTGATGGGTTCTATCCGTTCTTTCGATGGATTCCTTATGATTTCCTTACGAGTTGCTAACACCTTCCTTACTGGTGCCCCTCTAGAGTCTTCGCAGCAGATTTCTACCAACTTTACACGGAGGTCCTATGAAGCGGTTTGGTGGTTTGGGCGTGCTGAACGTTGTATTCGGCCTGCTTATCGTGGCGGGATTGGGGGCTGCCGGCGCACGCGCACAGTCCACCTTTGGCACGATTCGCGGCACGACGCTGGACCAAACCAACTCGTTCATTCCCGATGCGCAAGTCACCTTACATAACGCCGATGAAAATGCCGACGCCACGATAAACAGCGACGATCACGGGAACTTCGTGTTTGAGAACCTCAAGCCGGGCCACTACAGTCTCGGGGCAACCAAGGACGGCTTCGCCAAAGCAATCGTCGACAAAGTGGAATTGGCGGCGCGCCAGGACCTGCGCGTGGATGTGAAACTGGCCCTGGCGTCTCAGAATCAAGTCGTCGAAGTAAGCGAGGCTGCCGAGCTTGTGAACACCGAAAACGCCACGCTCACCGATTCCAAGCTGACGAGCGACATTAGTCAGTTGCCTTTGAATTCGCGGGCCGTATCAAGCAGTCCCTTGGCAGCCCTGGCTGTTTCTCCGGACGTGGTGAAGGACACACAGGGCAACATCGCTGTCGCTGGCGCCACCTCAGCCCAGACCGGTTTCTCCGTGGATGGAATCTCCACCGCCAATGTGCTCAAGAATGGCGCCCTGCAAGACGCCTATCCCTCCTCCGAAGGCATTCGGGAGATGACCGTCACCGCATTCAACAATAATGCTGAGTTCGCGCAGATCGGCGACGTGACGTTCACAACGAAAAGCGGCACCAACCAGTACCACGGCAGCTTGTTCGAATACCTGCAAAACGACGCGTTGGATGCACGAGTCCTGAACTTTACGGAGAAAGCGCCGAAACAGTTCAATACCTTTGGCGGCAGCCTCGGCGGCCCCGTAACCGTTCCGAAACTCTACGACGGCAAGGACAAAACATTCTTCTTCTTCGACTATGAGGGGAACCGCAGACATACATCCGCTCCGGAAGAACTCCTCGTTCCAACGGACGCGGAACGAAGCGGCAATCTGACCGCTCTGGTGGCCCAACAACAGGGCGGCTCCGTGATGGATCCTTTTACGGGTCAGCCCTACGCGAACAACACCATTCCGAGCGGCGCCGCGTGCGCCAATTCTCAGGACTGCGTGAATCCCGTCGCACAGGCCCTGCTGAACTACTATCCGGGGCCAAACGCGAACATCGGCGTGGTCAACCCCTCTTACAACTATCAGGCTCTGGTGCCTATCCCTTCGAGCACGAATGGCTGGGACCTCAGAGTGGATCGCACCATTACCTCGAAGCAGCAAATCTACGCTCGCTATAGCTGGAAAAATGCGCTTTACAACGAGGGCGCGATGGGCGCGCCGGCGGGTCAGTTTCTGCCCAATGTGGTGGCCCAGGATCAGAACCGCAGTTTTCTGGTTTCCTACAACTACGTGATCCGACCGAATTTGATCAACGAATTCCGCTTCGGATTTACGAACTTTCACGAAAACGACAACTTCCCGGTTGAAGGTAGCTCTGCAATCAGTCAGCTTGGCCTGCAGGGCATAAATATCTCCCAGCATCCGACTGGCGACGCTTTCCCGACATTCGCGTTCTCCGACGGCACATTCTCTTCCATCGGCCAGGATCGCACTGGCACCACAATCTCCAAGAGCATGCAGTTCACCGATAACCTCACGCGCACCATCGGCAATCACACATTGCGGTTTGGCTTCGACGCTCGCAAAGTCAGTTACAGCGGCGTCATGTTTTTCGTGCCTTCCGACGACTATGGCAACTTCACCTTCAGTCCGGGTCTGTTCACGAACTACTCGTTCGGCGATTTCCTGCTGGGTCTGCCCCAGCAATCTTTCTTCGCCGTGACATGTCCCCAGATTAACGCTGGCGCCACGCAGTACGGCGTCTACGCTCAGGACGCGTGGCAGGTGAATAGCCACCTGACCGTGAATTTCGGCTTGCGCTGGGAACTGCTTCCGCCCTTTGACGAAACTATCGGCGATCTGGCCAGCTTCGATCCTGCCACCAACAGCGTCCTCGTCCCCGATAAGTTTTTGCAGACCATCGCCAATAATCCCGACCTTCAGAATCAATACACCGGGTTTCTCGAGTCCTTCAATGCCTGCTCGCTTCCCGGCAGGAACATGTCCCTGCAATGCAGCAATGTGGAAACAGCCAGCCAGGCGGGCGTCACGCAGGGTTTGAGGCAGCTCTATCTCCGCAATCTTGACCCGCGAATCAGCGTGGCGTACCGGCCCTTCAAAGACAGCTCCACCGTCATTCGCGCCGGTTTCGGTATCTTCACCATGACCACTCTGGGCCCCATGTCTTGGAACAACGCCGGCAACCCGACGTCAGATTTGATCACCAACGTGAATTCCATCTCAAATGGCACGCCACAATTTCAGTTCCCGCAGACGGCTCCCACCGCGTCATCGATCACGTATGGCGGAGGCAGCCTGGAAGAGGCCAACGATCCGAACTGGCGAGATCCGCAATCGGCGCAATGGAACGTGACTGTTGAGCGGCAGGTCACCCCCAGCACCCTGGTCAGGGTTAGCTACGTCGGCATGGCTTCCTATCGTCTGCCGTTCACAATTGACTTGAATCAAATTCCTGCCAGCACCACGCCCTACAATGTGCCTGCGGGCGCGTTTGTCGACCCGCGAGCGCCCTATCAAAACTGGCTTCTCTTGATGTCCTCAATTAGCGAAGGCGATGCCAGTTACCAGGCGATGAAAGTGGATATGCAGCATAAATTCTCTCACGGCCTTTCGTTTCAAGCGGGATACACCTGGGCGAAGGATATCAGCGACGCGCAAGGCAGCGACGCCCCCGTCGCTTTCGGAGGCGAGGAGCCGTACGCCATCGAGATTGCCAATCGCTTCGACCTCCGCGCGGATCGCGGCAACGTGGTGGCAACGCCGCGCCAGCGGCTGCTGGTGACCGGAATCTATCAACTGCCTTTCAAGAAGACCGACTCGCGCTTTCTCAATGCTGCCCTGGAAGGCTGGAACGTAAGCACGATCGCAACCCTTCAGACGGGACAGTGGCTCACACCAACGATCAGCCCGATCTACGATCAGTCGAACACAGACATGATCGTCCGATCCGGTGGAGGCGCAATCGCGCGTCCGGACTGCACGGGAAATGCGATCCCTTCGAACCAGACGCCCGAGAATTTCTTCAACATCAATGCCTTCAGCCCGACCCCTGCCGGTGCGGGCAGGTTTGGCAATTGCGGTTTGGGAATCCTGCAAGGTCCGGGGATGATTGATGTGGATGCGGGCCTCGCGAAGCACTTCCAAATCACGGAGCGGCTTGGTTTGCGCTTTGAAGCTTCCTTCACCAACGTGCTGAATCACACGAATTACGCGCCGCCGGCGACGAACATAAGTAACCCGAGCAATTTCGGGATCCTCGAATCGGCGCTGCCCCAGGGCGCCGGCGGCAATCGAACGGGCCAGTTCGCGCTGCGCCTCGATTTCTGAGAACCGCAACAGCCTTGATCTTGATAAGGACCGCCTCCGGCGGTGCGTCTCGAGAAGTTATCTCATAAATGGTTTACGTCAGGGCACGACTTCAGTCGTGCCGAAAGCTCGCTGGAGTCAGGGGTTTCAACCCCTGAGGCCATTCAGGCAGGCGGTCGAAAGCAGTTATCAGACGGCTACCGGTATACGGCGGCTTTCATGCGCGAATCGCAGCAGCGGTAGCCCGCTCTTTCCATCGTTCAACGTTCACGCCCTTCACAAGCAGCCACAGGCAAAGCGATAGTTCCGCGACGAAGCCGAGGACCTTCAGGTAGGGGATGAGATGGCTTGCGAGCGGTGACAGGAAGATCAGCCAGCCCACGCCCGCCAACATCATCAGCACGCCCAGAATCCGAGGCAGGAAGGTCGATCTGAAAATGAGGTAGCCAATCAGGAGGCAAAAGGGCCCGAAAAACACCAGGCTGTTGATTTTGTAGGGATTCACGTGAAAAAGCCGAAGAAGCTCATTGGCGCATCCCGCCAGGCTGAAGAATGCCGCAAGCAAAGAAAGGCTCCTGTTCACGGGCTTGAACATGAAATAGAAAAGCAGCGTCACACTGATGTAGAACGCGTACGCGACGAGGTTGACGCCGACATATGCAACATGCCGGCCCGGGCCAACCACCGTCTCGGCGAATATTGCCGTCAGAAAATAAAGCAAATAGACGGCGCCCGTGATCCTCGCCCTGGGACCCGGCGAGGCTTCTGCATTCGCTCCCATCATTTCGTGGCCTGTTGCTCGTCGCTGGTTGGGCCAAAGCCGAAGCGTTCGCGCATGCGTTGCCGGAATTTTTCCTTCTCTTCCGGCGTCATGTTTGCGCAACGGTCTCTCATCCGGCCGCGGAAGCGCGAGCGGCTGGGACCGTGCCATCCAAAACCAACAAAGAGGATCCGGCACAGCGTCAGAAGTCCCAGCGCTTGCCAGAACGTGACCTGGCGCCAGCCGAAGAGTGGCGGCAGCAGCCAATTCCACAGGTGCATCACTAATTCGCCGCCGATGAAGACAAACAGCGCCATCCCTAAAATCGCCGCGGGAACGATGAAAATCCATTTCTTTCTCATGTTCAGCTCCTATCCGTTCGTAAATTCGTCGTAAATGCTTTGCAATCGCTCGCGCAGATGCAGCACCGCATAGCGTTTGCGTGAGAGCAGCGTATTCACGCTCACGCCCGTCTCGGCAGCCATTTCCTTGAAGCTGCGCCCTTCGAGCTCGTGCGCAACGAACACGTCTCGCTGCTCTTTCGGCAGCTCGTCAAGCGCCAGTTCCAGCTCGTCAAAAAGCACGCTGCGGAAGTAGAGCGCTTCCGGCCCCGCATCGGGCGATGGCAGAAGATCTTCGATCTGCAGCAGCTCGCCGCCTTCGCCCTCCACCGCTGCATCGCTGAAGGTCTCCGGCTTCTTCTTGCGGAAGAGATCGATGATGCGATTCCGCGCGACTCGAAAAAGCCAGCCGGTCACGTGCTCGATCGGAATCAGCAGGCGGTTCGCTTCCACAAGTTCGTAGAACACCTCCTGCACGATGTCCTCGGCGTCGGAGGGATCGGGCACACGCCGGCGGATGAAATTGCGCAGCCGGGATCGCTCTTCCGCGACGATCTCGGAGATTTCACGCTCTCGATCGGTCATCGCGGCGACCCTCGACGCCTCATGCATCCACTCCTGTAGACGAACGAAGGCGCCAAATATTGTAGGGATTTGAATCGAGGAAAGGCGTTTGGGGCCACAGCTTTCGCAGGAAAGTCCGTATCTGCTGCAGACTACTTCGATTGATCCGGAAGAGGCGGCAACATCAATTAGTCCTTGCGCGAACGCGAGAAATTAAACGGACCACGAAGAAGACACCGAAAACCAAACCTGCGCCTATTAGGAATCCATACCAGAAGCTGTCGGAAAGCATTCCCGCCTCCTTCTACGCCTGACACAGTGACAGACGTGGCCAGCGATGATCTGTCCCGTTGTGAACACCGCGCTTTCTGCTAATTGGCTGTGGTTACGTGGCTGAGAGCGCCTTTTTGGCGCGAACCAGGAATGCCTCTGCGTCCGACGCGCTCGCGAGGCTTCCCTGCGCGAAATCGCGGGCGCCGCCGCCTTTGCCTCCAAACTCTTTCAGCGTCTCGCGGAGCAGCTTTCCCACGTCGGCCGCGCCGCCCTTCGTTTGCGCCAATACCACGTGCCCGCTCGACCGGCTCGCAAGCAGCGCCACCACATTCGCCTCCGCGGTAATTTTCGCCGCCAGCAACGCAAGGTATGCCGGCGTAGCATCGTCAATCGCCGCCGACACAACGCGAATGTCCGCGGCGCTGGTCGCGCTTTGCGCAATCAGCGCTCGCGCCTCGTGTTCCGCAAGCCGCTCCTCGAGCCTCTTCGCGACACCATGCATCGCGCGTCGGTCCTCTATCATCTTCGCTATCACGCTCGGCGTTTCCGGCAACCCGCAGCTCAAAAGCGCGGCCGCCTGCGTCAACGTGGCAAAATCGGCGCGCGCCGTCGCGAGCGCGCGAAACCCGCACACGAATTCTATGCGCCACGAGTCGCGCCGCCGCTCAAGCTTTCTCAGCAGAAGCATTCCCGCCTGCCCCGTTCGCTCCAGATGCGTTCCGCCGCATGGCTGCCGGTCGAACCCTTGCACTTCGATCGCGCGCAGCACTCCTTCGCGATCCACTTTCTTGCGAATTCCTGCTTCGGCAAGTTCTTCCGCCGTGCCGAAGCGAATCACCACCACCCTGTCCTCGAGAATAATTTCGTTCGTGCGCCGCTCCGCCTCTTCCAGGTGCCTCGGCACGATCGACGGCGCGTCCAGATCGATCGTCGATACATCGCGCCCCAGATGAAACGACACTGTCGGAAAATGGAACAGCTCGACGAACGCCGCCGACAGCAAATGCTGGCCCGTGTGCTGCTGCATGTGGTCGATCCGCCGCGCCCAGTCGATTTCGCCGTGCACGAGGCCCGGCCTCACGGGCGAGGACGTGTAATGCACCACTTCCTTCCCGTCACCAGCGTCCACAACTTCCACCACGTTCGCGCCGCCGAGCTTCCCCGTGTCGTGCGGCTGCCCTCCAGACGTGGGATAGAACGCCGTCTTGTCCAGAATCACACGCCAGCGCGCGTTCTCGCCCTCGCCCTCCTGCTCGCACGAGAGCACCTGCGCATCAAACTCGCGCACGAACGATCCCTGGTAATACAACCGCTCCGTCACACCACACGCTCCCGAAACATTTGGTGAGCATAGCACGTGCTTTCTTCCTCGTGCTCTCGCCTTGAGTCTTTTCTCAGTGTCCTAAGGGTTTTCTCTGTGTTCTCCGCCTTTTCTCTGTGCACTCTGTGGTCATGTTTAGCAGTTGATTTTCGCTTTTCCGTTTTTTTCAGCTCCCGTCCGGATATCCACCCCGATGCAGCACCATAGGATAGTGCGGCAGCGTCTCGGGCTTGCGCACCGTCGCCCGCCACCCGCCGGGATGTGGCTCCAGTCCCCGGAACAAAGGCGACCGCTGCTGCGTCGCATCGCCCACGAGTCGCTCGAGAGACTCCCGCAGCTTCCGCATAGCGTCCTTTCCGAACTTCACCTCCCACCGCTCTTCGATTTCGCCAACCAGCCGATGGTACGCGTCCTGCGCCACTCGGCCCTTTGCGGTGAGCCGCACCACTTTTCCCCGTCCGGTCGGATCCGGCCCGACAACAACCAACCCTGCTTTCCGCAGGATCCCCATCGCCATTGCGATCGCCTCCTTCGACACGCCGCTAAGCAGCGGAACATCCCGCAGCCGCACTCCCTTCTCGTCGAGCACCCGCACCACGTTCGCGCTGATCGCGAGCGACAGCCGCGACTCGCTCTCGTACTCGATCGCAAACTCGAGCAGCACCTTCGAGAGCAGCGCCGCAAGAGTCAGCCGCGATTCCGCGCCGTCTTCGCGTGCGGCCGGCTTTCGCCTTTCGTAATCCCGCTCCCTGCTGAACAGTCCATACCGCAGGATCGGAAGACAGTCCGGCAGATCGACGTCAATCTTTCGAACGATCCCCCCCAGCGACTCCCGCAGTTGGCCGATCTCCTCCTTGCCGAACCGCTCCTCCCACCGCTTCTCGATGTCGCCAAACAGCGGCCGCCATATCTCCTGCGCCTGCCGCCCCTTGGCGGTAGCTCGAATCACCCAATCGGAATGCGGCGGCTTCGGCCGTCTGTCCGCAGGGTCCGGTGCGACGTCGATGTACCCCCATCGTTCCATGCCGTTCAAGTTCGTCTGTGTGCGCGCGAGCTTCTCAAGCTCGCCCACGCGCACGCCCTCCTCACCAACGAACTGCATGCAATTCGAAAACATCACCAGCGACGTCAGCCAGACGCCCTGCCGCGCGCCACCCTGATTCGTCGTCCAATGCTGTATCCGCCGCTCGCCCTCATTATCGAACTCGATCGTAAACACCACCAGCACCTGCGACAGCAGCGCCGACAAAGGCAGCCGCGCATCGCCACATCCGCCGCTGCCTCTACCACCCACGCTGGCGCCCTGTTCCCCGGTCTTAGCTCGCGATCGCATCAAACGTGGAACAGGATAAATATGAATTTCCATTCCTTCAATATTCGAGTTTTTGTTTTCACAAGGCCGTTCGCCCGCGGCTCGGCCTCGCAAAGTTTTGACGTTCGTTTTCGACCAACTGCGTTCCCACTCGCGCACACGCCCCCGCGTACTTCGCGAATAACGTCCGCCGATTCAACAGCGCCATTTGGCGTCATACATGCCTCGGTCGGTCCAGCGCCGTAGACGCGCACACACCTCTTCCCGGGAGGATTCGTGCTCTCATTCGTCCAAGACCTGCGCTTCGCCGTCCGCACATTCCTCAAAAGCCCCTCTTTCGCGATTGTTGCGGTGCTCACTCTTGCTCTCGGCATCGGCGCGAATGTGGCCACTTTCAGCCTCGTCTACGCGGTCCTGCTGCGCCCGCTTCCCTTCCCGCATCCCGAACAACTCGTGCGCGTTTTCGACGATCTTCGCGGCCCGAACAACCAGGATGTAGGCATGTCCGCACCGGAACTTTGGGATTTGCAGGATCGATCCGGAGTTTTTCAGGATATCTCCGCGGTAGCGCCGAGCAACTCCGCAGTCGGCGGCGGAGATCGCACCGTCCGCGCCGAAAGCCTGATCACCAGCCCCGATTACTTCACCCTGCTGGGAGCG
>Ga0181538_10002224_pt1 | contig 20459 bp, 20 predicted proteins | sample PEATcosm2014_Bin_40_FD_119773 | JGI IMG/M metagenome (GOLD analysis project Ga0181538, IMG submission 119773) | Peatland microbial communities from MTU Mesocosm Facility, Houghton, MI, USA - PEATcosm2014_Bin23_30_metaG | ecosystem: Environmental > Terrestrial > Soil > Wetlands > Peat | place... | reverse complement strand
TATTCGCGGCGACCTGGGAATCACCTGGCATCCCCGCCCCAACCTGGAAGTCTCCGCCGGAATTCAAAACGCCTTCGAACCGCATCACCTCGAAGCCTCCTTCAACGCCACCGCCTCCGCCGACGTTGATCGCGCCTATTACGCCCAGGTCACTTGGCGATATTGATTCGCCCCGCCCCCTCCATTAGCCCTCCGCTCCGCGGGGGTTCTTCCCGCATTCAACAATTTTCACATGTTTTTCCGCCTCCAACCAAAACCACGTCCAAACCCTTCACCTCCCCGCTATAGAAGAGGGACGCTCATTTTCGCCCAAACCCATCCCTATAGCTTTCCAATGACCCATGACAAATGACAAATGACCAATGACAACTGACCAACGCCCTGTTAATCTTCCACAAACCAATAAAGGAGACTCCCATGCCCCGTCTGAAATCCCTGGAAAAATCCCAAGCCGGCCCCAAATCTCAAACTTTGATGGCCGATCTCGAATCCAAAAAAATGCTGCTGAACATTTTCCGCGGCATGGCCAACAGCCCCGCCGTTCTCGACGGCTTTCTGAAATTCAGCTCAGCGCTGCAACAGGGCAAGCTCGACGCCAAAATCCGCCATGCCATTGCCCTGATCGTCGCCCAAACCAACGGCTGCGGTTATTGCCTGGCAGCCCACACCATGCTGGGAAAAGGCGCCGGCCTCGACGATGCGGCCATTCGCGATGCCCGACTTGGCAAGTCGGCGGACCGAAAAACCAATGCGGCCGTATCCCTGGCGCGTCAGGTCCTCGCCGGCCGCGGTAACGTCTCCGACGCCGACGCCAACGCCGCCAGGTCCGCCGGACTCGACGATGGCGACATCGCCGAGGTCATCGCCAACGTCGCCCTGAATCTCTTCACCAACTATTTCAACAATTTCAATCAATCCGAGGTTGACTTACCCAAAGTGCCGGTCAATATCGCGTGAAATTGCCCAAAGTTCCGTTTTCATATAATCTTAAGGTCCATGGCTTTCCGTGATTTTTTTCTCGCCAGCCCGCTAATTGCGGTGGACGATTATGGATAACTTGGTTAATGTTACCTCAACTAACAGGTCGCTCCGGGCACGCTCCTGGCACGCATTGCTGAAGAGATTGCTGGAATCTGGTCGTTACTGACTCATGCCATGACACGATCCTTCGATACCATTCCGGACGAGACCGGCCGTTCGGCCGAACCGCCCAAGCCCTCGGTTCCCGTGATGTCCGTCTGTCCATTCTGCGGCGCCATCGCCGAAAAAGGTGACGGACCCTGCCCGCGCTGCAAAATGGAAAACAGCGCGATCACGCGCCAAGCCACGCGCGCTCGCATCGGGCCCTGGTACATCATGCAGTCCCGAAACCCCTCCGCCCCGGGGATGAAATTCAACACCCTGCTGGCCCTGATCCGCAAGGGACAGATCACTCCCCGATCCGTCATTCGCGGGCCGACGACCTTTCAGCTCTGGCGATTCGCCGCCCGCGTGAAGGGCATCAGCCGCGAGTTTGGCCTGTGCTATTCCTGCGGCGCCGAGCTTCAGCGCACCAGCACGTTCTGCCCGCGCTGCTCTCGGTCCCAGGAGCTTCCGCCCAATCCCGACGTTCTGCTGGAGACCGAGCCCCAGCCCGCCAAGACCGTCTATCGCGAGGTCAACTCGCGCCCGGCCGCGCCGGGCGAAGTCGCGCGGGGCGAGGTCGCGCCGGAATCCCAGCCCGCCGTTGCCCGGCCGAACCAGCCCGCACTACCCGAGCCGATTCGACCAACACAGATTCCCTCCGCCGCGGAGACCATGGCCGAACTGGCCGAAATCCCCTCGCCTCACAATGCTCCGGCCGCGCTTCAGTCCCGGCCACGCCAGCGGCCTCAGGAGGGCGTGCTCACGCCCCGCGAACTCGCCGCCGCTTTCTCCCTTCAATACGATCCCAACATGGACGTCCCCGGCGCGCGCCGACGCCGCGGCCGCCCCAAAGGTCTTCTCCTCGCCGCCGTCCTTCTTCTTGCCGTCGGCGGCGCCCTCTCCACCTTCTATTTCGTTCCTTCGCTGCGGCAAAGATTCATCGCCTGGGTTCAGGATTCCTCACCCGCCCCCGCAGGCGTCACCGGCTCTTCTCTCAGCCAGTCAACGCAACAAAAACCTTTGCCCGATCCGACGCCCGACTGGATGACGACCGTTCCCAACAATCCTCCCCCGATCGTCACCCCGCCCAAACCACCGGCGTCCGCCTTGCCGGCCGTGTCGAATGACGGGACCCCAAATAACCCGGCCCCTCCGCTTCCCAAGCCCGCGCCGCCCGCGAACGTCGTTCCGGTCCCAACGCCTTCCAACGATTCCCCCGTGGCTTCTCCTCCTCCTCCGGTTGACCCCCGGACCACCGCCGCCGCCGAGGCAACCGAAAAGCTCCGCGCCTCCGCCGCCGGCGACCTCGACACCCTGGCCATGCATCTTCGCAGCAACGGCCTCGACGCCCAGCACCGCCAGGATTACGTCGCCGCACAGTATTACTATCAGCAAGTCGAGAATCTTCCCCGCGATCACTGGCCCAGCGACATCGACCTCCTCCTCAAGGAAGTCCAAAAGCATCTTCTCGCCGCCGCCCACTAACTTTCGTGCGCAATTTGCCCTTTTTTTTACTTCAACGTTGAGCGTTGAGTGTTGAGTGTTGAGCGTTGCATTCAAAATCGACTTAATGCAACGCTCAACGCTCAACACTCAACGCTCAACTTTGAACGAGTTCCCCCAACCCACGTCGGCCACAGCGCCCCAATCAAAATCGCTCCGACAGGTGCAACGTGCATTATCAACCGATCCGCCGTCACCCACAGCAACTCGCCCAGATTCCAGTTCGTCACCATCAGCGGCGGAACGTACGCCAGCAGGTGCAATATCAGCAGTATCCCGATCGTTGCGACCGCCCGGTCCTTGAATCGCCGCCGCTCCGCCGCCGCCAGTCCCAACACGATCACCCACATCAGCCCCCAATCCTGCCAGTTGATCAGTTCCGTCCCCATTCCCTTCAAAATTGTGCCCAATCTCCCCAGGTTCGAGACAATCTCATGCGGATTCAATCTTGCCCCATAGTCTTCATCCGTGCGCGGCAATCCCCAGGTGTACGCGATCCACGGCAAATAGAGGATGGCGACGACCGCCGCCAGCATTCCCGCCGCCGCCAGCGATTTTCCCCATTTCCCTCGCGGCCCCATCGCCGCCATCACCACCACGTTCACCGCCGCCAGCGCCAGACCTTCGTTCTTGGTCCACGCCATCCACGCGCTGAAGATCGCCGCCAAAATTGCGTATCCCCAGCCCCCCGTCTCCTGCCATCGCAGGATGCACAGAATGCCGCATGCGTAAAACGCGGTGAGCGCCGTCTCGGCCGTCCCCGTGCCGCCGTACCGGCAGAATGGCTCCAGGCACGCCAGCACGGCCGTCGCCGTCAGCGCCGCCGTTCTTCCATTGATTCGCCGCACCGCGCAATACACCGCCCCCAACATCCCCGCATACCACAGCAGCGAAATCGTCTTGCCCAGATCGTCCAGCCGTCCCGTCATCGCGTGCATCCCCGCACTGACCATCGGCTCCAGCACCGGATACCGCAGATGGCTGTAACTCAGCGCCACGTCCGAAAAATATCCCGGGCGCGGATGCATCGGCAGCACCGCAAGCACCTCCGCTTTCAGTTGCCAGATCGCAAACGCATCCCATTCAATCACCGGAAAATTCAGTGCGTCGATCCCCACCGCCAGCAATCCGTACCCGATCGCAACAAAACAGGCGATCGTCCACCACTTCGGCGTATCCGTGCGCGGCTCACTCAATCTCGCCCGCGGAGGCAAAGCCTTCCGCGCCGCCGGACGCAATCGCCACATGGCAATTCCCGCCGCCCCCCACGCCGCCCCGATCGCCAGGATTTCCTCCCGCCCCGGCCGCTCGCCCAACATCGACAGAAAAATCAGCAGTATCCCCACGATCCCCGGCCCCATGCAGGCGCTCAGCGCCGCGATCTCCAGCCGCTCGGGAGGCGAAGCCTTCCCAGCGGGAGGCGAAGCCTTCCCAGCGGGAGGCGAAGCCTTCCCAGCGGGAGGCGAAGCCTTCCCGGTCGATCCTCGCGCCAGTCCCGCCGCCAGCGGATATCCCACCACGATCAGAATGCAAAGATAGATCGCGCACCACATACGTCTGCCGTCGTCCAAGTCCCACCGCCGCGCGATGCGCTTCTATTCCCCAAGCCTGCGCACGTCCCGCACCAGCGGCACGTGATGGTTCGGATCAAGTTCAATCGTCATCACCGAATCCACCCCCTGATCCCGCAACCATTCATCGCTGGGCAACGCATTGTTTTCCAACAGCTCCCGCCACTTGTTGACCGTCGTGGAATGTCCGGACACCAGCACCCGCCGCGGATACAGCACGTAGACCGCGCGGAAATAAATGTTCTGCGTATATCCCGCCCATCTATCCGGGAAATCCTCGAATTTCAGGAAAATCCCCCGCCCCGAATCCGCCGCCTCCTCCAGCCAACCATCCCACAGCGCGTACGACCCACTTATTTTCGCCAGCCCCTCGGTGAAGAACACGCGATTGGCGTCGAATCCAATGCACAACCCCATCGACGTCAGGACAACGATCCTCAGCAACCACTTGAGAGTTTCCCGCGATTTGGAAGTCAATCGCGCAGAATTGTATTTCCCCGCATCCCTTCGTCAAACCACGCGAGTATTCCCCTACGACGTCGGCGCCTTCTGGGGCCACTCCTTGGCATCCCGCAGCTTCTCGATTCTCTCCCGATCGAAAAACTCTCCCCGATCCATCCCCATGCAGGTGCGCGACGCCCGCGCCCACGCCTTCGGACTCATCAGGTTCCCCTCCCAGAACGGCCAGGTCCGGCATTGCAGCGGCCTCCCCTCGTACACCGTACAAATCCGCTTCGGATGCACCACCTTCCCGTCGGAAGGCGAAGCAGGCACTTCTTTCAAGAACACGCAATCATGTCCCCCATGACGCGGATTCCTGATTTCCTTCAGTGCAATCCTCCGTCCTATTTTCCGGCAATAGGTCTCTATCAATTCCTTCCCAGATATCCCAAGGATTTCCACCAGCTTCGCGATTTCCCGCCGGCTGATCCACACGTACCCCGGACTGCCGCTGCAGCAGTTCCCGCACTGCATGCACGTAAACCGCAGCCCCTCCGCAAACCACGGCGCCGCCGGCTCGCCCGATTCCAAAACCTTCAGCTTCATGATCGGCTTGGAGTATACCGGCTGAAACACTAATGACTAATGACCAATGACAAACGACAATCTTCACCCCAACCAATACCACGCCGCCGCCACGATTACCGCCTGAACCGCGACGAACACCGTCAGCCCCACCGCGATTCGCTTTGCCAGCCGTGGCCGCCGCGCTTCGCTGCGCCCAAGGCCTGCCCCCATTTGATTTTGAACCGCCGCGATGATCAGGTTTGCCTCGAACCGGCTTATCCCCAGTTTCGCCGCCGCTCGAACCAGCGATTCTCGCCGGCTCCACGGCAATACCGTCCCCACCAGTTGCTCCGCAACCAGATCCGCAAAATCCAGCGCCGCCGAACTCCGCGATCCCAATACCGCCGATCGCGACCAATCGCACCGGCGCATCCCGACTTCAACCGGCTCAATCCGCATTACCCCCCAGTCTACTCCCATCACCGCCCCCGGCCTCAGTTTTGCCCCCGCTTTCGACACCCGCTCCCCAATGCTCCGGGTACGTCTATGGCGATTCTTCCGGCTATGACGGTAAACTATTTGCCAGTCCCCATGAAATGGCTCAAACGCCTGCTCTACCTGATCGCCTTCGTCCTCCTGGCCATCATCGCCTTTGCTCTGGTCGGGATACACCTCTATCGCGGCACCCCAAGCTGGTATCGCCCCCGCGTCGCCACGACTCAGCAGATCAAGGATGCCGCCAACCGCGCCGACCAGAAACTGCTCGATCTTTTCAGTTGGGCCGCCAGCGCCCAGGCCCGCCAACTTCGCCGAATCCACGGAATCTCCAGCCCCGACGATGCCCCCGTTGGCCCCAAGACCGTCACCTTCACCGAAGACGAGGTCAACTCATTCATCTCCTCCTGGAAAAACCCGGACAAAAGCGACCTTGAGCAGCGTATTTCTCGCTATTTCACCGATGGCCGCGTCGTTTTCGATGCCGATGCCCTCATCCTCGCCGGGCAATCCCCCGCATTCGGCGCCCTGGCCAGCGCCGAATTCGATCCCACCATCGACGCCCAGGGCAATCTGAACGTCACGCTCGATTCCATTCACGCCGGCCGGCTTCCCATCCCCCAGGCCGCCCTCGCCCCGCATCTCCGGAGCTTGCAGGTCCTGCTCCAGCAGCAATTGAATCTCCAACGGCCCACCGTCTCCATCGATCCCGCCCTGACCGCCAACGCCTCCGCCCTCGCCGCCTCCTGGCTGCGCCTGTTATTATCGGCCCTGAACGATCAGCCCGCCGATCCCATCCTGATCATCCCCTTCAACATCGCCAACCTCCATCACGGCCTGCCGGTAAAACTCTCGGCCATCCGAATCGTCCCCGGCCAGATCACTCTGACCCTGATGCCGCTGGCGCCCGGGGATTGTCCGCCGCTGCTCGAACGCCTCCGGCAGCCCTGGCCGTGAGTGCTAAAGGAGACTGGATGGCTCGCCGATCCGACTCTATACTCCTCCTCGCACAAACCATGAAGTGCCATGGAGGCCGGCGCCCGGCGCCGGCTCAAATTCAACCGACCAAGGAGATGTTGTAATGGCAACGACGCAAACAACGGCAAAAACATCCGGCCTGGCCCCCGACGATTTGATCGTCATCACCGGCGCCGGTGGGTTCATCGCCGGAGCGCTGGCGAGATATTTCACCGCCCAGGGCTTTACCAATATCCGCGCAGTCGATCGCAAACCCTTGCCCGAGTGGTACCAGATTGTCCCCGGCGTGGAATCCCTGTGCCTGGATGTCAGCGAATATTCCAACTGTCAGAAGGCCTGCCAAGGCGCCGTGGAAGTGTACAACCTTGCGGCCGATATGGGTGGGATGGGCTTCATCGAGCGATTCCGCATCCAGTGTCTGCGCAGCATTCTCATCAACACAAACATGATTGAAGCTGCTTGGCGGGCCGGGGCGCAGCGGTATTTCTTCTCCTCCTCCGCGTGCGCCTACAACACCGACTTGCAAAAAGACCCGAATTGCAAGGCGCTGAAGGAATCCGATGCCTATCCCGCCATGGCTGAGCGCGGTTACGGTTGGGAGAAGCTCATGTCTGAAATGTTCTGTCAGGAATATACCGCCGAGCGCGGATTGAAGACCGCCATCGCCCGCTTCCACAACGTGTATGGACCGCTGGGCACCTGGGACGGCGGCCGGGAAAAGGCGCCCGCCGCCATTTGCCGCAAGGTCATTGAAGCCAAGGACACCGGCAAACACGACATAACCATCTGGGGCGATGGCAAGCAGACCCGCAGCTTCATGTACATCGATGATTGCACCTTGGGCATCGACTTGATCATGCACTGCCAGGAGTTGAACGCCGTGCCCATCAATCTCGGATCCAGTGAAATGGTGTCGATCAACGAGTTGGTGAGCCTCGCCGAAGAAATCGGCGGCGTGAAGCTCAAACGCGCCTACGACCTGCATGCCCCCAAGGGAGTCAATGGCCGAAACAGCGACAACACCATGATCCAGCGCATCCTGGGTTGGCAGCCCAATACTCCGTTGAAGAAGGGCTTGGCCAAGACCTACGGCTGGATTGCCGAACAGTACGCCGACCGCAAAGCCGGAAAGCGGACCGTCGAGGACAAGCACTGAACCGGGGTTTTTCCCGGAAGGGACTCACCATGACTGGCACGTCTCCGGACATCGCCGACGTGATCGGCCGCATTCCCTACCGCATGGCCCTGGCCGGGGGATGGATCGATCAGCCGTTCATTTCCCGCCTCAATCCCTTTCCCACCGGGTCCATGGTCGTGGTGGGCGTTGAACCCAATTTCCGGTTTATGGAGCGAGCCGGTATGGCGACCGGCACACGCCGCGCCGCCCTGAAACTCTGGAAGGACGGCCTTCCACCCGGTGAGCCCGCTCAGTTGGTCAAAGCGCTCTATGCCTTTGAAAACCAGCATCAGGCGGACCCTTCCGGGTCGCAGGACATGATCGGGCTGATTTACCCGGGCGTCAGCCGATTGGACTACGACCCTTCCTACGAAGGCGGTGTCTTTCCCAGGCACATCGAATCGTGCCAGGATCCATCCGTTGCGCGCTGGTTGGAAAACGTCATCCACCTGTTGCCGGTCGAACCTCGGCCCATGGATTACTCGCCATTGGGTGTGAAGAATCTCGAGCCTGTGTGGGTGGGTAAACTGGGTCAAAGCGGCCGGGATTGCTACCAGGCCATTCTTGCCAGGGACTTGGATGCGCTGGGCGCTTCGATGAATTTGTGCATGGCCTGCTGGGAGGCTTTGCTTCCCGGCACCGTCAGGCATTCAACCCTCAAAGTTGATTTATGCGCCCTGCTGAAACATTACCAGCAGCGCTATCCCGGCGCGATGTATTCCGGTTGCGGCGGCGGATATCTGTACGTGATTTCGGACCAGCCCGTCCCCGGCGCATTTCACGTCCAGGTCCGCATAGCAAAGTGAATGCAATGGCCGATGTGGTGGTTTCCGGCAGTTTCGACGATTTGCGCTCGCCGCACGTCCGCTTTTTGGAAGAAGCCGCCAGCCGCGGGAATCTGCACGTTCACCTTTGGTCCGATGAGCTTTTCCAACAAAACGAAGGCCGCCCGCCCAAGTTCCCCGAGGCCGAGCGCCTCTATTTTGTCCAGGCGATTCGGTACGTCCAATCGGCCCGGATCGTTTCCCAGTTGAGCGATCCAACGGCATTGCCGGTAGATCTATCCGATCCCATATTGAAACAGTTCCCAAGATCCGCGTCGGTTGACTTTTCCTTCTCCGGTAAAAAGAGGGTGCTGGTCACCGGCTGTTTCGACTGGTTGCACACCGGCCACGTGCGGTTCTTCGAGGAAGTCTCGGAATATGGCGATGTGTATGCGGTGGTTGGGCACGATGCCAACATCGAACTACTGAAAGGAAAGGGGCATCCGAGGTTTCCGCAAGACGAGCGAAGATACGTGGTGGGCGCGATTCGATACGTGAAGCAGGCACTGGTTTCGACCGGCCAGGGTTGGATGGATGCCGCCCCCGAAATCGAGCGCATCAAACCGGACATTTATGCCGTGAACGAAGACGGCGACAATCCCGAAAAAAGCGCCTTCTGCCGCACCCATGGCCTCCAATATCTCGTGCTGAAGCGCCTGCCCAAACCGGGGCTGACGGCGCGAAGCAGCACAAAGCTTCGGGATGCCGAAGCGGGACGCAGATAGAAAACGTTGGCGCCTCGCGGATTCTGCCCGATCGCCCGCAGCTTTTGCGCGTCGTTCATCCCAACAGGCCTCGCCATCCGGGGCGCGCCGTTCCAAAAATTCACCCCGCTCGTTCCGGACATTTGTACCGGTTTTTCCGGGCCTTACGCATCGCCGGCGCCGCCGGGTCCCGAATCACGGTCCGGACACCGCGTCCCCTGGCACGCCGCTTGTACTGCCTCGCCTGACGTTGGCTCTCTTCGCGGAGCAACTGCGTATCAACGGATGTTCGGTGAGTTGGATAACACACCTGACATTGGGCCTTTTTGCGGAGCAAGCGTCCATGGATGTCCCGAAGGATCTCGGCCAACGAATCGTCGAGGCGGTTCGCCTTGCCGTTGCCTTGCATCTGCAAAATTCGAACGCCAATTTTGGCGGAGCCATCTTTTCCATCGGCGGAGCCGATCGCCGCGGAGGAGCCGTCATGGACGGCGGCACCTTCGCCACCCCTTCGCCGGCGACGTTCCCTTGCGCCGGTGACCTTGCCGAAAGCGAGGCCGCATGATTTATGGCCTCTATCTCTCGGCTTCCGGCGTCCTGACCAATTCGTACCGGCAGGACGTCATTGCCAATAACATCGCCAACTCCGAAACCGTTGGCTTCAAAAAGGACATGGCCCTGCTCCAGCAGCGCCCGACCGCCGCCCAGGAACTCGCCCGCTCGAATCAGACCAATTCCCTGCTCGAACCCGTTGGCGGCGGACTGCTCGCCTCCAGCACCGTCGTCGATTCCCTTCCCGGCGAAATCGAATCCACCGGCAATAATCTCGACGTCGCCCTCCAGGGCAACGGCTTTCTCGCCGTTTCTTCCGCTGGAAAAATCCATCTGACTCGCAACGGCCAGATGGCCCTGGACCGCACCGGCCGGCTCGTATTGTCCAACGATCCCAACCAGGCCGTGCTCGACAGCAAACAAAGTCCCATCGCTCTGGACGGAACGGCCCCTACGACCATCTCCACGGACGGAACCATTACCCAGAACGGCAAGGTCGTGGCGGCGCTGGGCCTGTTCGACCTGAGCGATCCGGCGACGCTCCGCAAGGACGGCGCAACGCTGCTGTCCACTCCCGCCGACGCGCAGCTCAACCGCGCCGCGCCCACCGTCCGCAGCGGGTTCGTCGAGCGTTCCAACGTCGATCCGGCCACCGAGCTGACCGAATTGATGGATACCCAGCGTCAGCTCGAGGCCAATGCCAACATGATTCACATCCAGGATGAAACGCTCGACAAGCTCGTGAACGATGTCGGAAGAATCAGTTGACCTGAATGAGCGAAGGGCTTGCCCTCGCTACTGAACTGGGGTCTTGCAATGGCCATTACCGCCCTACATGCCGCCGCCACCGGATTGCGTGGCCTTTCCACCGCCATCGACGTGATCGCCAACAACCTGGCCAACGCCGAGACCACCGCCTTCAAGGGCAGCCGCGTCAATTTCGAGGACCTCTTTTATCAAACGCAAAAGCCGCCCGGCGCCACCAGCGGCAACGGCGACATCTCTCCCGCCGGAATTTTCGTCGGACTTGGAACTCGAATCAGCAACACCCAACTCGACCTGACCGAAGGAAGCATGGAAAGCACCGGCAACAACCTGGACGTCGGCATTCAGGGCTCCGGATTCTTCCGCGTCAAAGTCCTCAGTACCCTCGGCGACGGCACCGCCTACACGCGCAATGGACAATTCTTCGTCAACAATCAAAACCAACTCGTCGTAGGCATGGGCGACGGTTATCTGCTCGACCCGCCGCTCACCATTCCCACGGGCGTCTCCAACATCCAGATCAGTCAGGACGGCATCATCACCGGTCTCAAGGCCGGCCAGACCACGCCCAGCCAGCTTGGGCAGTTCCAACTCACCCAGTTCGTCAACCCGCAGGGCCTGCAACTGCTTGGCGGCAGCCTCTACCAGGAAACCCAGGCTTCCGGGCCCCCGATCCTTAGCAATCCCGGCGACCAGGGCGCCGGCACGCTTCTCCAGAATTTCCTCGAAGCCAGCAACGTCGATCCCGTTACCGAACTGGTCACTCTGATCAAGACCCAGCGGGCTTTCGAGTTGAACAGCCAGTCGATCCAGACCGCCGACCAGGCTTTGCAAACCATCACGAATCTCCGCAGGTCGTGATCCTTGGATGTTTCATGGACGTGAGGCCGCGATGAATCACCGCAAGCTTGGCAAACGAAAACAAGTGCAACTGCTCGTTGTCCTTACCATCCTCGCCTGGGCCACCCAGACCCTGATGCATCAATGGGGTTTTGGCCAGGAGTTGTCGCCGGCGACTGATGCCGCGGCCGATTCGCGGGCCGACGAGAAATTCGTCTCCGGCAACGCCGATTCCACGCCCGGTGGCACGCTGGAGCTGCGCCAGGAGGCCTCCATTTTCGGCGCGGACGTAAAGCTCAAGCAGGTCTGCCGATGGTCCGACGCCGATGCACCCATCTTCACCCCCATTGCCGACCTGACGCTGCTGAATCTTTCCGACAAGGTCCCCTTCCACTCCATCACCGTGGACCAGATTCGCCAGACGCTTCACGAGGCCGGCGTCAACGTCGCCATGATCAACTTCGCCGGCGCCACGAGCTGCTCGATCACGCGGACGGATGCACAGACCGATTCACAGCAGACCGTCCAGCAATGGCTCGACTCCCACCCGCCCGACGCCGCGAAAACCACGCCGGCTGGCGCGCCCAAGCCGATGCTCGCGTCAGCGTCCAATCCCGCCCCCGATCCGAATCTCCACACTCTCCGGGATTTGCTCGTCGCCGATCTCGGTCGCCGCCTCAGCATCCTGCCCGAAACCCTGCAACTTTCGTTCAGTCCCCAGGATGAAAAGGTGCTTGCGCTGGCCGAGCCCATCTTCAAATTCGACGTTCGTCCCTCGCGCGCCAGGGCCTTGGGCAACGTGTCATGGGAGGTGACGATCTTTACCGATTCGGCCAGCAAGAAGCTCACCCTCAGTGCCGAGGCCCGCGCCTGGCAGGACCAGGTGATCGCCGCCCGGCCGCTGCCCGCCCACAAGGTTCTCGCCGAAAGCGACTTCGCCGTTCATCGTCTGCTGGTCGATTCCTTGCCGGATCACCAATTGCTTCGACTTGATCAATGTGTCGGACAGGCGGCCGCGGAAGACCTTCGCCCCGGCACCGTGATGACCGCCCAACTCGTCAATGCCGTGCCCCTGGTCAAGCCGGGCCAACTCGTCACCATCACGCTACGGCGCGGTTCGGTTCAACTCCGCTCCGTCGCCCGAGCCATGGAAGAGGGATCGCTCGGACAAACCATTCGAGTGCGCAATGAAAACACGCGGGATACGCTCGATGTCACCGTGACCGGCGCCCAGGAGGCCCGCCTCGGCGACGCTGCCGACCAGGAAAATTGAAAGGCTCGCATTTATGTCAGTCCAATCCAACAACCATAACTTCATCGCCATCGCCTCCGCCGCAGTATTCGCCGCCGGCGGCACGGCCCTGGCACAGAACGTTCCATCGCAATCCAACCCATCGGCATATACCACCTCCCCGCAAGCCGCCGGAGTCGAGCCCGTTTCCTCTCCGCCCGTCCAGTTGCCGATCGGCTTGATCACCCAGCGCACCGGCGGCTCGCTTCTCCGCGCCGAATCATTCGGCAAATCCGAAGGCGGACCGATCACCACCTCCGCCGCCAGCTATTACGACGTCCCCGAGCCCAAGCCCAAGCTCCTTCGCAAACACGACCTGGTCACCATCGTCATCCGCGAAAACAGCCAGTTCGCCTCCAACGACACCACCGATTTGAAGCATTCCAACGACCTGGACGCGCTCATCGACAGCTACGTGACCTTCGGCCTCAAAAACGGACCCTCCCTGAACGAGCATTTGCCTACCACCCCCATCGAGATGAAAACCAGCGGCCAGCGCGACTTCAAGGGCACCGCCGCACTCGAACGCGACGACACCTTCACCGGCCGGATCACCGCCGAGGTCATCGATGTCAAGCCCAACGGAACCCTCATACTTCAGGCCACCGAGGAGATCAAAACCGACGAGGAAGAGCAGCGGGTCACGCTCATCGGCACCTGCCGCGTCGATGACATCACGCCCGATAACACTGTCCTGAGCAATCAGATCTACAACCTGTCCCTGGACAAACAGCACAAGGGCGCGGTGAAGGACACCGGCACCCGCGGCCTCTTCACGAGATTATTGGACTGGATAAATCCCTTCTGACGATGGTTATAGGGCCTTTTTGACGATGTCGATTCGCTTTCCAATCTCGATCCCGGCAATTGCCTTTGTGGCGATCGCCTTCCTGGCCGCGCCCGCGGGCGCCGTCAAGATCGCGGATATCACCCGCATCGGCGGAGAGCGAACCAATATTCTGACCGGCCTGGGGCTGGTTTACGGACTCAAAGGCACCGGCGACGGCGGCGGCTTCGCGCCCGCCATCGCGCCCCTGCGGTCCATGCTTTCCAAGTTCGGCGACCCCGTCACCGTTCAGCAGCTCAATAACGCCGCCAACGTCGCCGTCGTCATGGTCACCGCCACGGTCCCCGCTGCCGGGGCCCGCGACGGGGATCATCTCGACGTCCACGTCTCCAGCGTCGGCGCCGCCCCCAGCCTGCACGGCGGCCGACTGTTTGTCACACCCATGCAAGGCCCATTGCCCGGCGGACCGCTGCTGGCGCTGGCCGAGGGCCCCGTTACCATCGAGGATCCCAGCACGCCCACCGTCGGCGTCATCCGCGCCGCCGCCGGCGGGGCGGTCATGGAAGCCGACCTCCCCGCTCGCGTCATCGACGCCGGCGGCCGGTTCACCCTCATCCTCGACGAATATTCCTCCAGTTGGGGGACCGCCAGCCGAATCGCCAAGATCATCAACGATTCCGAGGGCGCCGACGGCGAAACCCTCGCCACCGCTATCGACGGCAAGAACGTCGTCGTCACCATGCCCGCCAGCGAACGCGAACACCCAGACAGCTTCATCAGCCGTATCCAGCAATTGCCCGTTCAGATGCTCGCCACCAAGGCGCGGGTCACCATCGACCAGAAAACCGGCACGATCATCATGACCGGCGACGTGGAGATCAGCCCGGTGGTGATCAGCCACAACGGCCTGTCGATTTCCACCGTGATGCCCCCTCAGCAGGCCACGCCCCGCAATCCGGTCGTCACCGAGCATGACGCCATCGCCATTTCCACCACCGACCAGCCAAACGGAAACCTGGAGGATTTGGTCGCGGCCATGGAGCAGCTCAAGGTGCCCGCGCTGGATCGCATCCAGATCATCGAAGAGCTTTACAAGACCGGGAAGCTTCACGCGGAGCTGATCGAGGAGTGACCATGAATCCCGCATCCCTCCCATTCCCGACCACCCGACCCGGAGCGTCGCACCCCATCGTGCTTCACACCGGCCGCGGGCCGCTCTCCACGCACGACAAACTCGTTCAGCAGACCCGCAAATGGGTCGCTCTCTCTTTCTTCGAGCCGATCCTCAAGCAGATGCGGGACAGCCCGTTCCACAGCGACCTGCTGGACGGCGGATCGGGCAGCAAGGCCTTCGCTTCGATGTACGACGAGCGGCTCGCCGAACGCATGGCCAGCGACGCATCGGATTCGCTCGTCAAATCCATCGTCCGTCGGATCGAAGGAAGCAACGCCTATGCCCGCCACGCCCGCGACAGCATGAATTCCCAGCGCCAGAGCGCGGTACGCGCCAGCGCCGATCGCGCCGGCGCGGAACGCGCCAAGGCCCAGTCCACCGGAGCCGCTCATGTCTCGACATATTTCTGATCTGGTCTCGATTCTCTCGCAGTCGGTTGCCGAGCATCGCAAGATGCTCGAATATCTCGATCTCCAGCACGCCGCCATGAAGAAATTCGACCTCGGCGCCATGGCCGATCTGATGCCGCGCCAGGAACTGACGCGCCTGCGCCTCGGCGAACTGGAAAACAAGCGCCGGATGCTGATGCGGCAGATCACCGCGGCGCTGAAGCTTCCCGAAGAGCCGCGGCTGACTCGCCTCGCCGAGCTTTTCCCCCAATACGCCGCGGCGCTGCTCAAGGCCCGCAAGGACCTGCGCGAACTGGCCGCTGAAATCGCCCATCGCTCGCAGGGTTCGGGCCGCCTGGCGTCCGCCGTGCTCGGCCATTTGAATACCGTCGTTCGACTTCTCGCAGGCGCCGTTCAACGCGCCGGGCTTTACACCCGGCAGGGAATTCCTCGAGTCGGATCGCGCCTCGGCGTCATGGACGCCGTCGGTTGATGGATTTTGCCTATGTCTCTCAGCGGAGCGCTCAACATCGGGGGATCGGCACTGACCGCCAGTCAGGCCGCCCTCCAGGTCACGGGCAATAACATTGCCAACGTCGGCAATGCCAATTATTCCCGCGAAGTTTCCGTCACCACCGACACCCCCGACCAGGAACTCAGTCCGGGAATCTACGTCGGCACGGGCGTCGATCTCACCGCCATCCAAAGACAGGTCGATGAGTCCCTCAACAGCCGGTTGAATTCCGCCATCAGCGACAACCAGTCCGCCTCCACCACCCAGAACTGGAGCGGCCAGATCGAGACCGTTTTTAACGCCCTGGGCAATCAGAGTCTGGATACCCAGCTCACGAGTTTCATGACCGACTGGTCGCAGCTTGCCAACAACCCCACCGATACCTCGCAACGCCAAGTCGTCATCCAGGATGGACAGACTCTCGCCCAGCAGTTCAACGGATTGGAATCCCAGCTCCAAACCGTGCAGTCGAACCTCGGCGGCGAACTGAATTCCCTGGCGTCCAACGCCAGCCAGCTTGCACAACAGATCGCCGGCTTGAATCAGCAGATTGCCACCAGCCAGGCCGCCAACGGTGCGGACAATAATCTTCTGGACCAGCGCGACGCCGCCGTCCAGCAACTCGCCCAACTCGTCAACGTCCAGACCGTCAACCAGGGCAACGGCACCGTGAACGTCTACATCGGCTCCGAACCACTGGTCGTCGCTACCAGCGCCGACAGCCTGACGGTCCAGCAAACCCAGGTGAACGGCCAGCCGACCTATTCCCTGCAATTTGCCTCCAACGGCGGCGCCGTTCAGGCCACCAGCGGCCAGCTTGGCGCCGACCTGACTTCGCAAAATCAGCTCAACTCCGTGCAGCAGCAGCTTAATTCCCTCGCCGGCGGGCTGATCTTCGGGCTGAACTCCATCTACTCCAGCGGCCAGGGGCTGACGGGATACAGCAGCGTCACCGGCACCAATCAGGCGCTCGATCCAACCGCCGCCCTGAACAGCTCCGCCGCCGACCTTCCGTTTCAGCCCGTGAACGGCAGCTTCGTCGTCACCACCACCAATTCGCAGACCGGCCTGTCCAGCAGCACGCTTGTCCCGGTGAACCTCACCGGCCAGCCCACCGACACGACTCTGAACAGCCTGGCCACGAGTTTGAACGGCATCACCAGCGTCAAGGCGACCGTCCAGGGCGGCATGTTGACCATCGCCTCCACCGATCCCAACGTGACCCTCACCTTCAGCCAGGACAGCAGCCACGTCCTCGCCGCTCTGGGCATCAACACCTTTTTCCAGGGTTCCGACGCCGGTTCCATCGCGGTCAACTCAAACGCCGCCTCGAATCCAAGCCTCCTGGCCGCGGCCCAGAACGGAGACCCCGGCGACAACTCCAACGCCCTGGCGATCGCCAATTTCCCCTCGACCACCCAGGCCATCCTCAATAATCAAACCTGGACCGACGCCTACAACGGGATGATCAACGGCGTCGCCACCGCCAGCGCCGCCGCCAAAAGCAACACCACCTCCACCCAGGACATCGTCCAGACCCTTCAGACCCAGCAGCAGGCCGTCAGCGGCGTCAGCCTCGATCAGGAAACCATCAACATGCTTCAGCAACAGCGCAGTTACCAGGGCGCCGCCATGTTTATCTCCACCGTGAACCAGATGATGCAATCGCTTTTGAACATCACGCTCTAGGACCAATGACCCATGTCCGTGCTTCCCGTCGGAATTTCTCGCGTGAGCAACCTGATGCAGGCGAACCTCCTGTCTCAGCAGATCGACGGCTCCGAGGCCCAGATTCTTCAGGTTCAAAACGAACTGTCCACCGGCCAGGCCGTCAGCACCCCCAGCGACAATCCCGCGGCCGCCGCCATCATCATGCAGCTTACTCAGACCCTCAATCGCCAGCAGTCTTACAACGACACCATCAACAGCGTCAGCGCCCAGCTTTCGCAGACCGATTCCAGTCTCGGCAATCTCACCACCCTCCTTCAGCAGGCCGAGCAGATCGCCTCCGCCGACGTCGGCTCCGATGTCAACCAAACCCAGCGCACCAGCGACGCCAGCGTCGTCCAATCCCTCTATAGCCAGGCCCTTTCCATCGGCAACCAGCAATACAACGGCCAGTATCTCTTCGGCGGGGCCTCGGGAAACACCCAGCCCTTCGTCGAGAGCAACGGCGTCGTGGAATTCGTCGGTAGCGCTCAAACCCTCCAAACCAGCATCGACGACGGAATTTCCATCTCCTCACAAACCAACGGCGCTCAGGTCTTCGGCGCCCTCTCCTCCGGCGTGACGGGATCGGCCAACCTCTCCCCCGATCTCTCCGCATCCACTCGAATCTCCGATCTCGGCGGCGCATCCAACGCCGGCCTTCAACTCGGATCGCTCACCCTCGGCAACGGCAGCCTCACCCAGACCGTCGATCTTTCCTCCGCCGCCAGCATCGGGGACGTCGTGAATCTCATCAACCAGGCGGCCGTCGGCGGCATCACCGCATCCATCACCGGCCAGGGCCTGACCCTCACCGGCGCGCCCACCGATAACATCACCGTCACCGGCGCCACCGCCCAGGACCTGGGCATCTCCACCCCGTCCGCAGGCGCGGGCGCCGGCACACCGGTCGTCGGCAGCTCGCTCAACCCCAAAGTCACGCTCCTCACTCCGCTCTCATCCTTGCAAAATGGCGCGGGCATCGACAACTCCGGATTGACCATCACCAACGGAAAGTTCACCAAGACCATCACCTGGTCCCCCACGGGCACCGTCCAGGACATGCTCAACGCCATCAACGGCGCGGGTTTGGGCGTCGTCGCCCAGATCAATTCCGCGGGCACCGGCATCAATGTCCTCAACGCTTCCCAGGGCACCAGCCTCAGCATCGGAGAAAACGGCGGAAACACCGCCGCCGATCTCGGCCTCCAAACCATGTCACTCTCTACTCCCCTGTCGAAACTGAACAACGGCAAGGGCGTGCAAACCGCCGGCGGCGCGACTCCCGATTTCCAGATCACCGCCCGCGACGGCTCCACGTTCCAGATCTCCGTCAGCGCCGCCCAGACCGTCCAGGACGTCATCAACGAAATCAACGCCGCCACCGGCGCCAAGGTCACCGCTTCCCTGGCCACCACCGGAAGCGGCATTGTGCTCACCGACACCTCCGGCGGAGCCGGAACCCTCAGCGTCACGGAGCTAAACGACTCCAGTGCCGCAGGCGATCTCGGCCTGAACGTCGCGGCATCGGGAAACACCCTGACCGGCGCCGACGCCGGGGCGCCCACCTCCGCCGGAGTTTTCGGAAATTTGCAAGCTCTTATGACCGCCTTGCAGTCCGGAAGTCAGCAGGACATCACCGCGGCCGGACAGGCCATCCAGACCGACATCAGTCGGGTCATCGAGTCCCAGGGCCAAACCGGCGCCACCCAGAAGGAACTGACCAATCGCCAGACCGATCTTTCGCAGCAGAACACGGCCACCCAGTCGCTTCTCTCGCAATTGCAGGACGTGGACATGGCCCAGGCGATCTCGCAATTCCAGACGCTTCAGACGGCGTTGGAGGCCAGCCTGGAAACGGCGGCGAACACCATGCAGATTTCGCTGCTGAATTTCATCGCCTGACGCGGGGAGTGGCACGCGGATTGCCTGGTATGTTACGCAGCGTAGATTGTGATTGAAAATTAAACATTCAATCGCACGACGCGCGGAAAAAACTGCCGGGAGCGGCAGGAATCGCCGAAGCCCGCGCTGCCGCGGAGGAACCCACGGCAGCCAACGAATGACCCCCGCGGTTCAACCCGCGGAACGCGGGCCGCACCGCGGGTTGCGGTACGGCCCTTCACGTCCCCGGACGCCTTTGTTAGCCGCCGGGGCGCAAACCGGATGGCATGACGCCGCCGGAAAACCTTTTCGCACCCCACGGCCTTTTCGCCGTGACCGGTGTGCGGGATCGGAGCTTGGATCATGGAGATCGATACTTCCCGTTTCGGCGCCATTTCGGTCGATGACCAGCGCCTCATGACCTTCCCGCGCGGTTTGCTCGGGTTCCCCAATCATCAACGCTTTGCACTCATCCAGACCGGACAGGGGAATTATTTCTTCTGGCTGCAAAGCGTCGACGATCCGAACCTCGCCTTCGTCGTCACGGACCCCACCATCTTCTTCAAGGATTATGAGGTCCCCATGCGCGAGGAAACCCTCGGCGATCTCGCCTTTTCCGATCTGAAGTTCGCGCAGGTCTTCGTCATCTGCAACAAGATCGGGGATTGGCTCACCGGCAATCTGCTCGGGCCGATCATCGTCAACAGCGACAATCGCATCGCCCAGCAGGTCGTGCTGACCGAGAAGAAGTGGACCACGCGCCAGCCCCTTCTGAGGCTTACCGCCGATGTGCCTCTGGCCAAGTCGGCCTAAGCCGCGGCCAGTTCGTGCCGGTCCGTTGAGGATGGGGGTTCAAGTGGGCCCGGAACAGGGATGTTTCGGGTGACGTTGATCGCCGCGGGCCCCACCCCGCGCGATCCAACCAGCAGGAAGGAGCCTGAACATGTTGGTCCTGTCACGTCAACGCGACGAGACGATCATGATCGGTGACAACGTCGAGGTCACCGTCGTCGATATCCGCGGTGACAAAGTGCGCCTGGGGATCAATGCCCCAAAGGAGATCAGCGTCCACCGCAAGGAAGTCTACGACGCCATCCGCCGCGAGAACAAAGCCGCGGCCCAGGTCAAACCCGAGGATCTTTCGGGATTCGGAAAGATCGGTTCCAAAGCG
>Ga0181538_10002218_pt1 | contig 20479 bp, 17 predicted proteins | sample PEATcosm2014_Bin_40_FD_119773 | JGI IMG/M metagenome (GOLD analysis project Ga0181538, IMG submission 119773) | Peatland microbial communities from MTU Mesocosm Facility, Houghton, MI, USA - PEATcosm2014_Bin23_30_metaG | ecosystem: Environmental > Terrestrial > Soil > Wetlands > Peat | place... | reverse complement strand
TCCACCGTCCATTCGGGCGGATTGAGCCAGTGTTCGCGCAATTCGTTTAACTCCTTTGCGGCGGCGGCAATCGCGGATTCCTGTTTTGGCGTCGGGCACGGGAAAGGAAATGTCTCGAAGCAAGTTGTCGGCGTGTAGCGTGGTCGAGTTTCAAGTCGCGTGCCTTGCTTCAACGCCCAAATTCTGTGAAATTTGCATTGGAGCAAACCAAGAAAGAAATCATCTGAACGCCCGAACGCAATGACGACATTTGCTGGCAGCGAAACGGTGTCGAGCCAAACAAACACCCGGTGTTTTGCAACCATGCAAGTTGCTAGAAAACGCGAATGCTGGGAAAAAGACTCTCGCATTGCGGGTCTGCTCTCGGCGTAAATCCACCAATTTTTCGCGTATGCCTCTCGGCGATTTCTTTCGCGGACTGGCCTCACATTTTTTACGAGATAGCCAAACGGCAATTCGTATGAAGCCGCCTTTTCAAGTTCCATTTCTAGGCCAAAATCAATTGTCCAAGCCTGTCGAGCACGTTTCGTCAAATCATTTCCGTTGAAGTACGGGCGAAGAACGTCGCTGTTTGGCTTGCCAGAAGGATTCGGCTCGTTCATCCACTCAACCCCAATATCAAGTGCAACGTCGAATGCGCCTGCCGGTGTAATTCCCATGAAACTAAGCCCGGTGTTGGCTTCAATTATCTTGGCCGTGTGAGCTTCTGATTCCGCGTCGAGTTGCGGAGAAATATCTTTAACAGGTTTCCCGTCGAGAACGCACGTCGTTTCGTTCCCTCTATCAAAACCAACCATGCTGACGTGAACACTTGCGCCCGCCAAAATCCAGTCCCGGTCACTTTCGGCAAAGAAAATGTCGCCTGTCTTTTTGATTCGCTTCAAGACTTCGCGGTTTGCTCCGCCGCGAATTCCTTGAGTCGCCAGCAAGCCTGCCCGGCCACATTTCTTGTTTTCAATTTGCTGGCGTGCCTTTTCAAACCAGTAACAGCAAAGGTCAGCCTCCGGCGGCACGCGCTTTCCAAGATTTTCAAAGAGCGCATCAACATAGGAGTTGCCCAATTCTCGCCGAATGAGTTTGCCGCCTAAAAATGGCGGATTGCCGACGACAACATCGGCTTCCGGCCATGCGCGTTCGGTGTAGAATTTCAAAGCATCATCCCCCGCGTGTTCGCCCGCTTGCGCTTCCTTGAGCGTCTTAGCCTTGCTGCGGAAATGCGGCACAAGCAAGGCGTCTTCGTTTTGGAAGCCGTCAAGCACTTGCAGGACGGGCGAGCGGTCGTTCTCAAAACCGTTGTCGCGCCGCCATTGCAAATAGCCGATTTGAACGGACACTTGCGCCAGCTCGAAAGCGTAGGGATTGATTTCGATGGCCTTCAACTGCGCCACCGACACTTGCGACTTGAACGTGAAACCAAGCTGCGTGGCAAACGTGATAACCTCTTTCTCAAGTCCAAGCAGCAATTGCAGGGAAACGTAAAGAAAGTTTCCGCACCCGCACGCGGGGTCAAGCACCGTCACGGCGGCAAGTTGTTTGAGAAACCGGGCAAGCCGGTCGCGTTGCGCGGCGTCACCTTTGCCTTTGATGTAGGCGGCGGCAAGTTCGCCTTTGATCTTCGCCCATTCACGCCGGTAGGGTTCCATCAAGACGGGTTCCACAAGGGTTTTGATGTCGGCTTCGCTGGTGTAGTGCGCGCCAAGTTGCGCCCGCTGGCTTTCATCCAAGGCGCGCTGAAAAAGCGTGCCCATGATGCTCGGTTGAATGAATTGCCAGTCGGCTTCGGCGGCTTCGCCCAAAATGCGAAGCTCCGCCTCGGCAAGTTCAAAGACGGTTGAATCTTCAAACAAATGGCCGTTAAAGTGGCGGATTTTGTATTGCCCGAAACTGCCGCCTGTCGCCATGACTTTGAAAAGGTCTTCCAACGTCTTTGCGAAGTGCGCCGGGTCATCCACGGCGGATTTCAGGATGTCGGAAAAAAGGTCTTCCGGGAGAAGCCGGGTGTCTTCGGCAAACATGCAAAAGACAATGCGGTTGAGAAACCGGGCGATTCGCAAGTTTTGGCGTTGCGCGAAATTCATTTCCGCGCGGGTCTTGGCGTCGGCCAGTTCGGCACAGGCCCGCCTTTGAAGGGACTTGGCAACCTCGGCGAATTTCTCGGCAAGGCTCTCCGTCACGGCGGCGGTTGTCCGCTGTGGTTTGAGAAAATCCGGGTCTTCAAAAAGAGCGTGGAGAAGGCGGAGATTTTCCGGGCGGTCAATTTGGTCGTTTGTGAATTCGTGAACGTCCTGCACCGTGCCATTGAAATTCGTTTTGACGATGTAGCGGTCAAAATCGCAAACCACGAGCAACGGCGGATTGAGCAGCGATTCCCGGTATCGGAGAAGCTGCCGGTAAGCCTCATCGAGGTTTTTCTTCTTGCCCTTGTATTCCCAGGCGAAACAGCCCTTTTTCCAAACGTCGGCAAAACCGCGTTCCGTCGGCTCGCTGGCGTCGGGCGTTTCGCGCAAGCCAAAAAGCTCCGCGTCTTTGACTACGCGCTTTTGGAAGCAGAAGAAATCACTGCCAGACGGGTCGGCTTCGGCGGGTGTCGGCTGGCCAAGCAGGCGGCAAAGGTCGTTGAAATGTTCCGAGTAGCCGGAAGTTTCCTTGCCCTTGTAACGCGACCATTTCCTTTTGAATTCGGCGGCGGTCATCGGCGTATTGTCATAATCCAACGGGCGGCAAAAGAGCCGCGTCAAGCGTCAGAATGTGGCGACAATAGCAAACGAAGGGAGAAAAAGGCAAGCGCGCTGAGGCTAATTGCGCCGTTTCTTTGATTCTTGCGAAAGTGGTTTTGGGGCGGATTTGCTGGCCGGGGCGGCATTTTTCTTGGCGTCTTCGGCGGCATAATGCGCCTTTTTTATATCCTCCGGCCATGAGGAGGGACGCGGCCCGTATTTCTCGCTCATTTCAAGTTGCCATTCCAGTTCCTCCGTGCTTAATCCGCTCAACCAGACAGGGCCACCACCCGGCCCATTGGGAGCCCTTTGGATTTCCGTTAGCCGATTTACGAGTTCGTTCCGCCGTTTTGCCTCCGGGACATGCTCCAAAATATCACGCAAACGAGTGGTTGCTTCGCCGCGTTGCACAACTGCGATTCTGTGCTCGCGTACCATCGGGTCATGATAAAGCTTAAAATTCTCTTCGACCGCGCGAATAATCAGTTCTCTTTCTTTCGGGTCTTTCAGGTTGTCCAGACTCGATTTTTCGGTGACTTTCATGGCCACGAAGGCGGACAAGCCGGTTCGGATGGCTTCCAGCAAAATTTTGTTCCGGTTCAGTTCGATTTCCTTGGTGGCTTGGTCAACCTCTGCGGAAAGTTCGCTGTCCAGCGTGAGGACATCGGCTTTGCCACCGGATTTGACTAGCGGCAACCCCGCGCGCATTGCCTGGCGCATGACGCCGCTACGGCTTTCTTTGAAGTCAGCGCAAACAGCGTCAATTTCCGAAAGCAATTGTTTATCCAGCGTTAGCGGGATGGTGCGTATTTGTGTTCTCATGTTTTAAAAATACTATTCCATCCGAAAAATACAAGTTTTTATTTGCAAACATCCGATTCGGATGTTATTGTATGTTAAAATGAAACACTTGAATACGATCCCTTTGGGGTTGCCGGGCGAACTTCACCGGCAAATCAAACGCGGCGCAAGACAGACCGGGCTTTCCCAGGCCGACGTGATGCGCCACAGCATCCGGCTTGGACTGCCGCAATTTGTGGCTGGCTTTCCGAAACCCGCCAAACCCGCCACCACGCCAAAAACACCCGCACTGCCGCAACCATGAAACCACTGAATTACAGCCCCGTATGTGACCGCTCCGGCGAGTTCCTTGGCTGGCTAAACGACTTGCGAAACCGCTCTGGCGCTTATGTCATCCGCAACGCGCGGAGCGGGCGGGTTTTTTATGTCGGCGAGAGCCACACCGGCAGCCTTGCCAAAACGATCAAACGCCATTTCTGGCGCTGGCGAGACGATCCGGAGCGCAAGCATTACACCTATGACCGGGCGCTTGTGGAAATCGCCGTGCGGGTGACGCCACCGAATGCGGCCGTTGGCGCCCAAGACAACCTCATCCGACGGCTTAAACCGAGGGACAACGCCTTTGTGCCTGCCGAAAACCCATTTTGAAAACGATTTCCCCTTGCCGCCGCCGCGAATGCGGCGGAGCAACGGCACGGGGCAACTTGAACAAAAACGAAAGGCAAAACCGATGGAATGACCGGGGCACGTCTGCCCCAATTTGCAAAACTCAATACGTGGGCGGCGGACAAGGTTGCCACCTTGTCCGCCCCAAAACTCAATAAAACAATGAAAATATCTAACCTAAATCTTCCATCGGTGCAAACGGAATCAAATGCCGTTTGCTGGAGAAACATTCAATTATGACACCCCCCAACCCTGACGCTCTTTTATCAAAGGCCGATGTCCTGTCCCGGCTTGGCATCGGCGAAAAAACCTTGCGCCGGTTGACCCATGAAGGCCGGTTGCCCGTCGTGAAACTTGGCAAGACTTCGCCTTTGAAATTCCGCCAACTGGACGTTGCCCGCCTCTTGGAATCGTCTTTGGTAGGTGTCCCGCAACAGACCCGGTAACGGTATGGCGCTGACTGACAACGCCCGCGCCTATATCGCCACACTTCCCCCGGCAATCGCCGGGCAAGGCGGGCACGCCGCGACTTTTGCCGCTGCGTGTCGTTTGGTGGAGTTTGGGCTTTCCGCCGCCGAATCATTGCCGCTTTTGCTCGAATGGAATCAGACGCATTGCAAACCGCTTTGGACGGAGGGCGAATTGCGCCATAAACTCACAGACGCTTTCCAAGTCACTTCGCCCAAAGAGCAATTTTCACGTTGCGAAGGGCACCCAAACCAAGCGCCTTCACCCTTGAAAAAACCGGGTGTCATCATAGCGGACACCCAAACCAAACGCGCCACAGCCGATTTTAGCGCGTCGTTTTTCGATGAAATGCCCAAAGACAGCCAGTTTTCGGCTTTGGCGCTACTTCGTGGACTTTCAACCGAAGGCATCAGGCTGGCCCACAAACGCGGCTTGCTGCGTTTCGGCCAGCATTACCGGCACCCGGCTTGGTTCATTCTGGACGGCTCGCGCCGGGTTGCCCAAGCGCGACGCCTGGACGGTCACACTTGGACAGCGACCGCGAAGGCTTGGACGTTGCGCGGCTCGCAAGCAAGTTGGCCGGTAGGGATTGAGGAAGCCGCGCCGTTTCCCGCCGTTGCGCTTTGCGAAGGCGGACCCGATTTGCTTGCCGCTCATCACTTCATGTGGGCACAGGACCGCGCGCAGGATTGCGCGGCGGTGGCGATTCTTGGAGGCGCGAAAATTCACCCCGCCGCGCTGGCGAGTTTTGCGGGCAAGCGCGTTCGCATATTCCGGCACCTTGACGCCGCCGGCGAAGACGCCATGCACCGTTGGGCGAAGCAATTGGCCGACGCTGGCGCGGATGTTGACGCTTTCAACTTCGCCGGACTTCGCACAACGGACGGCTCACCCGTCAAAGACCTAAACGACCTTGCGCGGATTGGCGCGGACGATTTTGAAACCCACCGCTGTCTTTGGAACTTGTTTCCATGAATTCCCCATTTGAACCACCTGACGACAAACCGTCAGGCGCGTTTGTGCCAGAGTCAATTATCCAATCGGAATCGGAAGACGAAACAGGAGCCAGCCCCATTCTTGAATACTCGCCGCCGCCGATTGACAGATTGCCGCCGCCACTCGCTGAATATGTCGCCAAGAGCGCGGAGGCCATCGGTTGCGACCCGTGCCTTGTCGCAATGCCCATGCTTGCCGCCTGTGCCGCCACCATCGGCGACGCCCGCGCAATCCAAGTGAAAGCCGGGTGGGCAGAACCCTCGATTTTATGGACGCTCGCAATTGCGCCATCCGGCGCACTCAAGACGCCCGCGATGAAAGCCGCCATGCACGGCTTGGAAGAAGCCCAAAAGACGGCTTTTGAGCGATACCGGCTTGCCGAAACAGCGCACAAGGAGGCGGTTGCCAAGTGGAAATCGGAAGGAATGAAAGGCGCAGAGCCAACACCACCCAAGCCAACGAGCTACTATGTCAGCGACGCAACAATTCAAGCGGTCTGCAAATTACTTGAAAGCAATCCGCGTGGTTTGCTCCAGAAGCGCGACGAGCTTTCCGGCTGGCTTGGTGGATTTGACCAATTCACGAACGGCGGCAACGAAGCCGCGCAATGGTTGGAATTCCATTCCGGCGGCTCGGTAAAAGTTGACCGCAGCAGCAAGGATAAACCGCCGCTCTATGTTCCACACGGCCTCGTAAGTGTCACCGGCACAATTCAAGAGCCGGTTTTGCGCAAGCTATTGACCGGGGACGACGCCAAGCATTTCGACAACGGACTTGCCGCGCGTTTTCTCATGGCCATGCCGCCAGAGCGAAAGCGGCAATGGCGCGATGCGATCACACCACCCGAACTAACGCGAAAATATGACGAGTTGACGCGCGAATTACTTGCCCTTGCCCCCCGCATTGACACGGAAAGCGGACGCCGCGAACCAGTGATTTTGACCTTTTCGCCAGAAGCCAAAGCGCGATTTATAGATTTTGTGAACGCGCACGGCGCAGAAATGCACGCCTTCAAATCCGACCGGCTGAAAAGCGCGTGGTCAAAATTGGAGGGACAAGCCGCACGGCTTGCGCTGGTCTTTCACTGTGTCCGCGAAACCTATCTGCCCAGCCCCGGCGAAGCTGCCAGCACGATTTCAGCCGACACGCTCGACGCCGCCCTTGCTTGGATTGCATGGCTCAAAAAGGAAACCCGCCGCATTTACTACACTTTGACGCACAAGGGCGAAGCGCGGCAAGCCGACAAGCTCCTTGCTTTCGCCCGGCGCAAGGGAGGGACAATCACCGCCCGCGACGCGGCACGAGTAGGAGCAGGCGGACGCACTGCCCAAGAAGTCGAAAAAATCATGTCCGGTTTGGTAGCCGCTGGTTTGGCTGAATGTCACACCCAAGAGCAGTCCAAAGGCGGACGGCCAACGCGCCATTTTCGATTGAAGTCCGAAACCATTCGCATTGAAAACACGCCACCCTTGCCGCGAAACTGACAAAACCCCGCCAGAAAACGAACAATTGCCCTTTATTTACAAGGGGATTTATCATTTTTACATCTTGCCGCGAAACCCCTGCAAAACTGCCGCGAAACACCGCGAAACCCTTTTGAGTAATGGCAGGTTTCGCGGGGTTTTGTCAGGGTTTCGCGGCACCCGCCTGACGCCGACAAAACCCGCTTGAAATAAGGCCGAAACCCAGTTTGAGGCCGGGTTTTGTCAGTTTCGCGGCAAGGGTCGAGTATCACAAGAGCGGCAAGCGTATTGCAGAGAAGGCCGAGGCAAACATGGGGGTTTGGGGGATTGCAAGGCGGGCCGGGCGGAGCCGTAATATAGGTTAATATGAACGAAACCACCAAGTTTGCCATTGCGTTGTCCGCTTTTGCCTCAATTCTCGTTTCCGTGGTCGTCTCCGCCATTGGCCAAATCAAGCTGCGCCGCCGCATTGAACGGCTGGAAAATCAGCGCCGATGAGGACAGAGGGCGGGACTTGGTTGCAGGAATTACCCCCCCCCAAAAAAAAAGCGAAGGGGGATGCTGTGTATGTGCTTGCTGGAAAAAAGAGCAGGACAATACCCCCCGTATATTCCCTTAATTTATTCCTTGAAATTGGCGGGGGGTAGGCATACCCTTATCTAATATGCCACTGAAAAGGCACCGGAAGGGCACCGGACAATGCAATTTACAGGATTACGAGGGAGATTTGAGATTTTTTGTGTCCTTCAAGTCCTGTCGTGGGCACCAATAAAGGAACGTATTATGAAAAAATTCAATTCTTGTCTCACTCTTTCGGTCTTGGCTCTGGCCTTTGCCTTGTCCGGCCACGAAGCCGCCGCGCAGCCCGACATGGGCGGTCCGGCCGGGGGCGGTTACGCGAACGGCGGCGGCGGCATGGGCTACGGCGGCGGCGGCGCGGGCATTCGTGCCCTCATGGGCGACCCCACGCAGAGGGCGGAGATGCAGGTGGACAGTTTGCGGGATTCCCTGGCGGTCACCAACGATGCCGAATGGGATGTCATCTCGCCGCGTCTGTTGAAAGTCGTCCAGCTTAAATCGGACGATTCCATGGCCGAAATCAGCAGGATGATGTCTCCGATGATGGCGTGGATGGGCGCGGGCGCGGGCGGCATGGGCAACAACATGAGGGGCTTGGCCGGCATGGGTGGCATCGCGGGCGTGCTCGGCGTCCAGTCTGACCCGGCCGCCGACGCTTTGCAGCAAGTCTTGGACGGCCAGGGTTCCGTGGCCCAGGTCAAAGCCGCTCTGGCGAAATTTCGCGCGGCCAAGCAGCAGAAACAGGCCGAACTGGCCAAGGCCCAGGACGCTCTCAAGGCCGTCCTCTCCATCCGCCAGGAAGCCGCCCTGACCCTGGCCGGCTATTTGGAATAATTGAACCGCGGCAGTGACGGCGGGGCAGGGTCGCCTCGCCGAGGCGACCGGTTCGGACGGACCACCCCGGACGGCTCGGCGAGCCGTCCCTAGCATCAACGACTGACGCATTTGGAATAATTTCCTTTTGCATCCCGCTTTTTCGGGGCATGTTGGGAGCATGGGACAACGCCGTGAGGCGCGCGAACGCGCCGTGCAATTTCTTTTCCAGCACGACCTCAATCCATACGACAAATTGGACGAGGCGCTGGACCAATTTTGGGATTCCCAGCGCGCCCCGGCCATTGCCGAGGAAAAGGCCGCCGCCACCTGGGGCCTCAAGACCGAGCTTCCGCCGGCCACCGCCGCCGAACTGGCCACCCGCCAGTTTGCCGACCGGCTCATCCGCGGCGTGGTGGAGCATCGCGCCGAACTGGACAAACGCATCATGCAATTCGCCCAGAACTGGGACCTCAAACGCATGGCCGTCGTGGACCGCAACGTCCTGCGCCTGGCCATTTTTGAAATGTTCTTCCGCGACGACATCCCGCCCGTCGTCAGCATCAACGAGGCGGTGGACATCGCCAAAAAATTCTCCACCGAGGACAGCGGCAAGTTCGTCAACGGCATCCTGGACAAAATCAAAAACGAACTGGCGCGCCCCGCCCGCGTTGTCAAATGAACGATACCCCCGCAGCACAGCGCCCGCCCGCTCCGGCCGCCGCCCACCGGCCCCCGTCCGCCGCGGGCGCGCCGGCGGCCCCGGCGTTTGCCGACCTTCACCTGCACACCCTTTTTTCCGACGGCACCTTCAGCCCCGAAGAACTGGCCGGGCGCGGCGCGCGTTGCGGCTTGGCGGCCATGTCGCTGACCGATCACGACACCATGGAAGGCTGCCCGCGCATGGCCCTGGCTTGCCGGGACTTGGACATCGAATTTGTGCCGGGCGCCGAATTGACCGCCGAACTGGACGGGGCCGAGCTGCACATTTTGGGTTATTATCTTGACATTGAAAATCCGAAGTTGCAAACCAGCTTGAAGCAATTCCAGGCCGTGCGCCAGAACCGCATTCATGAAATGGTCGCCCGCCTCAACCGGGTCCGCGTCCCCTTGCGCGCCGAGACCGTTTTCGCCATTGCCAACTGCCACTCCCCGGGGCGTCCCCACGTCGGGCGCGCCCTTGTGCAGGAGGGATTTTGTTCCAGCCTGGACGAGGCCTTCGACCGTTTCCTCAAGAAGAACCGCCCGGCCTACGTGCCGAAGTTCAAAATCTCCGCCCTGGACGCCATCGCCCTGGTCCACCACGCCGGCGGCCTGGCTTCGATGGCCCATCCCGGACTCAATCGCAGCGACGATGTCATCCCCGCCCTCGCCGCCGCGGGCCTGGACGGCCTGGAATGTTTCCATTCCAAACACACCGCCGCCATGACCGAATACTATCTGGACATTGCCGCCCGCCATCATTTGCTGGTCACCGGCGGGTCCGATTGCCACGGCTACAGCAAAGGCAAGCCCCTCATCGGCGGGACCAAACTGCCCGCCGCCTATTACGAGCGGCTCAAAGAGCGGCACCGTGCCGGAATAGTGAACAGTGAATTGAAAATAGTTAAATGAACCCGGAATTTCCACAGAAGACAACGAAGGCAACGAAGGAAGAATTCCCCTTCGTTTTCTTCGTTTGCTTCTGTTTAAAATCCGCAATCCGCAATCCGCAATCCGCAATCGGGCAGGGTGCCAGGCGGGACGCCTGCCACGGCGGGAGGGACGCCCGGGCTCCCCAATTCGCAATTCGCAATTCGCAATCCGCAATTTCCTAGCATGGGTTTGTTCCAAAAATTCAAAGAGGGCCTGCGCAAAACGCACAGCAAACTGGCCCACGAAATCAAGCGCATCATCACCGCTTCCCCCAGGCTCACCGTCGCCACGCTGGACGAGTTGGAAGCCGGCTTGATTGCCGGGGACCTCGGCATGGCCGCCACCACACAAATCCTTAACGCCGTCAAACTCGCCTACGAAACCCAGGGCCGCGCCGGGCTGGATGTCCTGGCCATCGCCCGCGCCGAGATCGAAAAGAGCCTTGCCACCGCGTATGCGCCCCTCAAGCGCCAGGCCGCCGGCTTGACTGTCGTTTCCATTGTCGGCGTCAACGGCACCGGCAAGACCACCACCGCCGCGAAAATGGCCTGCGCCGTCCAGGCCGAGGGCCGCGTCGCCCTGCTCGCCGCCTGCGACACCTTCCGCGCCGCCGCCGTCGAGCAGCTCAAACTGTGGGGCGCGCGCCTGCGCGTCCCCGTCATCGCCGGCGCGGGCGGCGCCGACCCGGCTTCCGTGGCGCACGACGCCGTGGCGGCCGCGCTGGCCCGCGGGGCCGATTATCTTTTTATTGACACCGCGGGCCGCCTGCACACCAAGCACAACCTGATGCAGGAACTGCAAAAAGTTCACCGCGTCATTGCCAAACAGCTTCCCGGCGCGCCGCACGAGACCCTTCTCGTGCTCGACGCCACCACCGGGATGAACGCCCTCAACCAGGCCCGCGAATTTCACAAAGCCGTGCCCCTCACCGGCCTGGTCATCACCAAGCTGGACGGCACCAGCAAAGGCGGCATGGTGGTGGCCATCCAGAAAGAACTGGCCCTGCCTGTCAAATACATCGGTTTGGGTGAAAAGCCCGAGGACCTGCAACCCTTCGACCCCAGACAATTCGCCCAGGCCCTCTTCGAGGAATGAATCATACTCGGCAAAGCGGGGCACGGCAGAGCGAGACTCTGTCGAGCCGCGACTCGATTGCGGATTGCGGATTGCGGATTTTGAACAGTCCCGATTCCGAATCGGGATGTTATCTCTGTTTTCTCCTGTTCAGATGTCTTCATTCCCTCACTTGCGGATTGCGGATTGCCCTCCCCGGTGGCGCGAAGCTCCCGCGGAGCCGTGACATTTTCCCAAGCAAATCGAGTGACGGCTCGCCGTCTCGCTCTATCGCTCCCGCTTGGCAGGGCGGAGCGCCCGTTGAGCTGCGGCTTTTTTCCTGGAAATTGCATTTCTGCTCAGAGTGAATTGGCGGCCATTTGAGATCACGCGCGCGGATCGGCCATTCGCCCGATGAACAGGACGCTGCCGGAGCGGGTGTCGCGGATCAGGAAGATAAAGGGATGATCGGCGCGGAAAACCGGCGGCGGTTTGGGTGCGGAGCCAAGCCCCATACTAGCGACAGTGGCGGCAGCGGCTTCCGTGCCTTCTTCGTTGACCTCAACCCAGGCTTTGTGAATCACGATGGAAATGACGAGGCTCTTGGTCCCATTGACGCCGGAGAAGTCCGCCTTCCCCGCGTCGAAGGCATCGGGCATGCCCATCTTCGACAGCGTTTCGTTGAGGACATTACGTGACTGCAGTTTGAATCTGGGCAGGAAAATGCTGACTTGTTGCTTCTTCATTGGCGCGAGCGTACTGGCAAGAAACGCGGGAGAGAGTTGTTGTTCCAGTTGGCCGAGGCCATCCACTTGTCGCGGCAGCAGTATCACCATGGACAGTCCATTCCCGCTGTAGGGAAGTTCCACCGCTTGGAAGCCGGTGTTCGTGGTGTATCCTGCTTCTTCAACCTGGTGCATGAGGTGTGCATCAGCCGTGGCGTTTGCGGAAAGGTGAAAGGGCTGGGTGGAGGTGGCGGCCGTTTTAAACGGGCTGGCCCAAAGGCCCTTGAAGTAAATGGCATTCGCCAGAACAAGCCTTGTGGCGCTGTCCAAGTCGCCGGGCGAAAGGATGTCCTTGATTTTGTCCTGGGTCTTCTGCGCGACCCAGTCGTTGATTTCGAGGCTGACGGCATCGGCGCTGGTCTTGAAGTCCGCTTGTTTGACGGCAGCCTGATAATCGTCGCTGGCTGTTTTCAGAAAGGGCGGAAGGAAAGGGTCGCCCTTTTGCGTCCACAACCCGTTGGCGATGTTCAATTGAATGCCCTTCAGGTAGTTCGTGTCGGTGAGTTGCTCTTGGAGTTCGCCGAAAGAGGCGTGGACGCCTGCTTGGCCCGGACCGAAATGCAGCACCCGGCCCATTTGCGCTTCTGTCTCGGCGCGCGCTCCGGCATAAGTCATGGCCAGGCAGGTGGAAATGCTGTAGGGGGATAAGAAGAGGTTGCCCGGCTTGACGCTAAGGCGGGTGTAGAGGTCGAGCGCGAATGCGGTATTGCCCCCGGCCAGCGAATTGGTTTGCTCCGTTTGTGCCTCCGCCGCCCATCCGAAGCCGGACGAAATGACGACAGAGATGACTAATCCGAGACGCCGTGTTTTGCTCATGATGATATTCATAATTTTATGCCTGGTGTTATTGTTTAGATGGATTGGCCGCCATCTTATGTTCTTCCTTAGGCTTCCTAATCCATCGCACCACATTAGACGGGAGATCCGGGAAAATGCTCCCATGGGATAAATTCTCCGCCGTGAACGCGCGATACGAATGTGGCGGAATCGCGACGGTGCAAGGCAGGGCCGCCTCCCCGAGGCGTCCGCCTTCGCAGGGTTGGCGGCGGACAGGACGGCGGATCGGGCAAGGGGTGGTTAAATTTGACCACCCGCCCATTACTCCAACACGCCAAAACTCCGTTGGGTTCTTCGAGGAAATGCGATTTCGCCTCATAAAATAACACGATTAGGCTTGATTAGGCTTGATTGGCCTTGATTACGAAAACTCGCAATTAGTTGTAAGTTGTTCATGGAAAGGCACTTGCCGTGATTTGCCACAAAAAGGCCCAAAATGCGCAGCGCGGCCAGACTGCAACCAAGAGAATTGAACCGTGGATTGCACGAATTTCACGGATAAACAAGGCGTTTCAGCGCAAAGTCGCAAAGTCGCAACATCGGAAAAGACCCTTTGCGCCTTCGCGCCCTTGCGCCTTTGCGTTAAATATCCCCGTGCCGCCCAGGGCAAGACTCGCGTAGCAATGAATGAGCCGGTCAAATTGAAGCGCAACGCCGCTTGCGCCCGATTTGCTTTCCGCAAACCGATTCCGATCCCAGAGCGGGCGCCGCCTCCCGCAGTTCAACTGAGCCGCGCTCATAACTTAGGTATAATAGCACATGGGGCATTTTTGTCAACGCCAAAACGAAAATAAATGGGCATTGTTGCAAAGCTCTGACGGCTAACCCGCGTCTTTCATAGCACCCTAGTACCCGGGTAGCACGGGCGACTCGCCCGTTCCGCCGGGCCACTGGCCCGGCGGAAGGTCTCATGCGAGCTTTGGCAAGAGCGCGGCGTCATGGCCATGGTCCATCACGCCCGGCTCCGGTCGGCGAGTCGCCAACCGTCCCTTTCGTCCTTTTCGTCCCTTCCGGGTTCCTTGGAAGCCTCGCCCTGCCGTCGAAGTCAGTCCTGCACCGTGAACGCGCGATAGGAGTGGGCCGGAATGGTGATGACGTAGCTGGTTCCGGGCGCTGCGGCGGGGCCACGGCCGCGACGGCCGGTGTCCGGGGCGGGGGCTTGCGTCCGCGCAATGGCCTTGCCGCTCACCAGGTCCGTAATGGAACTGCTCGCGCCGGCAACGGAGACCGTCACTGTGACTTCTTTGTCCAGAAAGGACTGCACGACGAAGGCGCGGTTGTCGTAAGGGAACAGGCTGACTTGGCCTGGGGCATCCGCCAGGCGGAACGGGAAGGACCCCATGAGCTGGCTGCGGATGGCGTTGAGCGCCGGCGCGGGCATCCGGTAGAGATCGGCGAAGTTGTCGGGGACGACCAGCACATAGAGCGTGCCGCGGTCGTAGGCGTCGCTGATGACGATGGGATAGGCATTCCAGGGGGAGTTGGTGTCGTATCCCATGACCTGGCCCCAGGATTGGTTGGTCAGGAAATGAATAATGCGGAAGAGGATGGGCGCGTTGACCGAGGAACCGGCTATGACCCGGCCGCCGCGGCCCTGAAAGGCGTTGACGAGGACCCGCTGGTCGGTGACTTCAAATTCGCTGATGTCTTCAATGCCCTTGCCGATGAGGGCGCGGAGGAGGCCGGAGGTGATGATGACGTTTTTGCCCGCGCTCAACTGGGCTTTAATCTTGTTGACAATGTCCGGATCGAACTTGGCGCCTTCGTCCAGGAGGCAGATGTTGCCGTTGGTGGGGAAGGCGGGATGCAAATCAATGGGGATGCCGATCATGCCGAGGTAATCGTAAAGGAACTCCTCGCCGATGGCATGGGGCGGGCGATAGGCGGGGATGCCGATGGGATTGCCCAGCTTGCCGAGGAAGGTGTCGAGTTGGTCCAACGCATAGCCGGCCACGCGGCCGGTCATCGCGCCTGCGCCCGTGCCGCCGGCGCCGCCCGCGACCGGGTAGGAATCGCGCACCTTTTGCAGGTTGAGGCTCGTGTTGTCCGCCTGCCAGGGGCGGGCGCCGACGTTGATCGGTTGCGCCGCGCCGGCCCAATGCCAGAGGGTGAACTCGCGCGCCTTGGCGAAACCGGCGTCCCAAAACTGCTCCGCGTAACGGTCCACGTAGCGGGTGTCACCCTGGTCAATCCAGGCGCCGTCGTTGCCGCCCGGCTTGGCGTTCTCGAAATAGCGCACGAGGCTGAAGCTCTCGTAGGACTGGAGATGCTGTTCGCTGGCGATGGCGTCGCGCGTCTCGACGCCGGTGTACACCGCGTCGAAGATTTTCGGCTCGACCTCCACGTCGTATCCGAGGCCCTGATAATGCTCGTACCAATTGGGGTATTTGATGATGAGCCTGAATTTGGGATTGATGGCCTTGCCGGGCTTGATGCACAGGTTTTCCGCCGCCTCGTCCCAGGCGTCCAGGCGGTATTGCGTCCAGCTTTTGTTTCCCTTGGCCGCGATGTCCCCCGCCGTCTTGGACGACATGAAGAACCAGTCGTCGAAGATCACCTCGTCGAAATGGCGCACGGCGGCTTCGACAGCGCCCCGGAGATAGGCGCGGTCGGCTTGATTGGTAAGGGAGAGGCCGTTGGGCACGATGGCGGCGGAAACGAGAAGGCCGCGGTCGGTGAAGAACTTCTTGATCGGATCGAGTGTGGCCTCGTTGACCATCTGGTGGCCGCCGGCGAATTCGAGATAGACCTTGTCGAACTTGATCTGGCGGGTCATCTCGTCGTAATCGGCCGCCAGCGTCTGCGAGTTGGTCCAGCGCATGACGTTGCCGCGCAAAGCGTACATGGCCACGCGGAAGTTCTTGTATTTGCCCTGGGCCTGGGCCTGGGCGGGAAAGGCCAGCCACGCGCCCGCCATGAGCGCGCAAAATGTGAATACGGCGATGGGTTTGATATATTTGACAGGTTTCATAAGCTTGCTCCGAAAAAAATCGGAGCCATTGCTACGCGATCCGGCGCCGGGTGTCAAGGCATTTTCCGGCAGCGCATTTGAGAATTTTCTTCGTTGATTTTCTTCGTTGATTTTAGCCCCGTCACGCAAAGAGGCCGGACTTGCGCGGGCGGACGCGCAGGCCGAATTCTTCCTTCGCGGCGGCGAAGGAGAGGATTCCATTCTTGACGGTCGGCCCGGCGAAGGGATCGTTGCGCACGAGGAGATTGCCGTCCAAATCCAGGCAATCGGCCAGCTCGGCCAGATGCGCCCCGGCGCTGGTGCTGATGCTGGATTCCACCATGCAGCCGATCATCGTTTTCAATCCGGCCCGGCGCGCCGCTTTCAACGCCTCCGCCGCCTGGAGAATGCCGCCGGCTTTGATGAGCTTGACGTTGACGCCATGGAAGCATTCCGCGCACCGCGCCGCATCGCCGGCATGAGGATAGGATTCATCGCCAAAAACCGGCAGGGGCGAGCGTTGCTTCAGCCAGGCCAAATCCCGGTCCGGCGTCGCGGCGGGCATCGGCTGCTCGATGTATTCGATGTGCGGGTCCCGGGCCAGCCATTGGATTTTCTCCAAGGCTTCTTCCTTCGCGGGCCAGGCCTCGTTGGCGTCCACTCGAATGGTTTTCAGCGGGGCCGCTTCGCGCAGGGCGGCCAGGTTTTCCCGGTCGCCCGCCGCGCCCACCTTCAGTTTCAAGACGGGGAAGGCGGCGGCTTCCAACACTTTTTCGCGGATTTTTTCCGGCGTGTCCAGGCCGATGCTGAAAGAGGTCAGATGTTTGCCTTCCGTGAACCCGAGGTTGAGGAAATCGTAAAGCGGCTGGCCGGCCAGGCGGGCTGCGCCGTCGGCCAGCGCCACATTGACGGCGCATTTGGCGGAGTAATTTCCGGGCGCCAGCTTCTCCAAATAGTCCATGCCCGCCGGGAGATTGGCGAAGGACAGCTTGTCCGCCTCAACCCGCGCCAGAAAAGCGGTGATGGAAGCGACGGACTCCTGATAGCGCGCGGTGGCGGGCGCCTCGCCCCAGCCGATGGCCGGGCCGTCGGTCAACCGGACCAGCACCACCGCCGTCCGGCGTTGATCCTCGCCGGACTGGAGGCCGCTGGCGACCGCCCATTTATGCTTAAGCCGCAAATCGAACGGCAAAAAATCCAATTTCATCCCCGCAAGCACAATCCAAACGCCCCCCGATTGCAAGCCGGGAGCGTCTCGGAGAGCTGGGTGCGGAAAACCCGGATGGTCGGCACACTGGAAAACTTGGCGAGATCCTCAATCGTGTGACGGGTGGAAAGTTCCAATGCCTTGAAGATGTTGGCATTTCGGCGTCGCCGAGATTTGTTCTTGTCCATGGCCCGTTGCGCCTGCTCTTCCAAGATGGTTGGCTGGACCTGGGCGTGCTTCGGGGGCCAGTGTGGTTGTCGGATACAGACATAAACCGTGTCTCCCGGATTTCCATCCCCGTTGGCCCTGCCAGATGTTTCCATCCCTCCCGGAACAAGAGGAACGCAAAGAAAGCCAGCAGCACCGCCAGGACGCGCATCACCACCCGATAGGGCCGCCCGGCCAGCAAGTCGCGGGATTTCGCCGCCAGCAGCACAACCAGCACTTTCGAGCCGACCAGCAGCAGGTAAAAGCCGCACAGGAAGGCGACAGCGGCCGGCCAGCTTTGCGCCATTGCTTTCGCCAACGTCGCCGCCCCAACCGTCAGCCAGAACAGCCACGGGTGCGGGTTGAGCAGGTTGGTCAGAATTCTGCTTTGAGCCCCTTTGACCCTTTGACTGTGACAAACGAAGGAAAAAGGAATCTGCCCCCTTGCGGTGGGATGGAGGATTTGGCCAACGACAGGATGCCTGGCGTGAATCCCGGCGGACGGATCGCGGGGAAGGTCAAACTCAAGACCTGGCGCAGCTACTTCCTGACCCAGTCATAGAACTCAGGAAGTTCGGCCTGCGGCCAAATCTCACGAACATCGTGAAGCGTACGTTTCCTGCCACGTCGCACGAATCGCCAGGCGATGGGCAAGTACTGGCGGACCAGAGAACACAGCCGCAGCAGATAGCAGAAATAGAGGCGCGGTGAGCGCAAAGGCACTCTGTATTTGAGACGCATTACGCGGGGGGAAGGAAAAAGAGCCCTGGGCAGAATCCCCATCTTGGAGAGCAGGGGACTGGGACCAAGCAGCCGAGCCATTTTCAAAGACCCGCAATCCCGTTCCCAGGACACCTCTCGCTCTTTAGCGCCGACATCGCCCATCGAATGGATTTGTTTGCAAGCAAATGCCTCCCATTTGTCGTCGAAATCGTTCGGACGGAGCGATGCAAGCACCTGCTCTGGCACGGGCGCGCCCAGCAGTCCTCGAAGAAGCAGCAGGGTCAGGTGGACACCTTTCTTGGCGCCCCACTGCTGTGCGCGAAGCTGAACCTGTCCCCAATCCATGTCAGCCAGGTGATGCTGGAGGGTTTGAGCGATGTCGCAGAAAGGCCTGAGTCCGTGAACGCTGTACGAATGATAGGTTGCATGCACGCAAAGGTGCAAGAGCAAATCTTCTGGAGACAAGACCCGCGTTTCGACCCCTGCAACCACAACGGCCCGCGATCTCTCCCACAAACCGTCGTTTTCAATGTTCAAACCCAGCAGAGGGTCCAGGATGGTCCGATGGATCTCGATCAGAGCCGCACCGGGCCGAACAAACGGAGGCAGATGGTGCATTGACGCATAGAATGCCTCGATCCCTTGACGATCCTCCCAAGCATACCCAAGTTCCCGCAGCTTCGCCGCCGCCCTGGCCAAGGCATCCTTTTTGACCAGCAAATCCAGGTCGCCCATGGTTCTCAGCGCGACGTTGCCGTAAACCAACTCCGCCAGGTGGGCGCCTTTCAGCACGATGACAGGGATGTTCTCTGTCCGCAAAGCGGCGAGCACCTGTCCGAGATCGTGGTAAATCTTCATGTTCCTCGCGGCATTGACCAGATAGGTGTCGCGGAGGCGCAGCAACACGGCAGACGGGACTTGGCCGTTTGACGACAGGGGCTTCAACCGGTCGTAAAGCAGCGGCGCAACCGTCTGTCGCATCGCGACATCGAGCACTTGGCTCCAATCAGACCCCGAAAGCCGGCCCAGCCGCGCGGCCTTCTCGTCCGTGGCTCCCGTCCGCAAGCAGTCCAGCAGCCATTCAGTGGGTTGTTCTTGATACATAAGAATAAGGTCCTTTCTCCATCGGTCCTAGTTCAGCGGTAGTTCCGGGCCTGCAGATCAAACATCTGCGCATACCGGCCGCCGCGTCGCATCAGGGTGTCATGGTCGCCGCTTTCGATGATCCGGCCCTGTTCCATGACGTAGATGCAATCCGTCTGCCGCACGGTGGAAAACCGGTGGCTGACCAGGATGGCCGTCCGCCCTGCAGCCAGTTGCCGAAACTTCCCAAAGACCTCCGCTTCGGCTTGTGCATCCAAGGCGCTGGTGGGTTCGTCGAGCACCAGAATCTGGGCCTCCCGGAGGAAGGCCCGGGCCAGGGCCACCTTCTGCCATTCCCCCACACTCAATTCCTCGCCGCGTTCAAACCACTTGCCCAGGATCGTCGCGTAGCCTTGGGGCAGGCGCCCCACCACCTCGTCGGCGCCCGACTTGCGCGCGGCGGCGACAATCCGCTCATCATCCGTTGCCAACGCCGTATTCCCAAACCAGACGTTGTCCCGCACCGACACATGGTAATGCATATAGTCCTGAAATATAACGCTCATCTGGCGGCGCAGGGCCACGGTGGAAAACTCCCGCAAGTCCACCCCATCCACCGTGATGGCGCCATGCGTCGGGTCATACAACCGGCACAGCAGCTTGGTCAGCGTGGTTTTGCCGGACCCGTTCTCTCCAACCAGCGCAATGTGCTCGCCCGGCCGGATCGCCAGGGTGACGTCATCCAGGGCCTTCCTCGTTTCACCATCATACTGGAAGCACACATGGTCGAACACAATGCCCGTGCGCATGGCCGGAGGAAAAGGCTTCGCCTGGCGCGGCTCAATCACTTTCGGCTTCAAATCCAGAAACTCATAAAGATTGGCCAGGAACAAGTTGTCTTCATAAAGGCCGGCCAGGCTGCCCAGCAACTCCTGGAGAAAGCCCTGGCCGCGTTGAAAGGCCTGGAAATACATGACCAGACTGCCCAGCGTGATGGCCCCCTGCACCGCCCAGTAGGCAATGAATCCGCAACAGCCGAACACCGCGAGCGTTCCGAGAACCTGGGTCAGCAGTTCGCTGAGGGAGCGCCGGGTGGCCATCTGCAACTGCTCCTGGCGCAGTTGCAGCCGCAATTCGCGGAATCGGCCCCGAAAGAGTGAACCCAGATCGAACAGCCGGAGTTCCTTGGCGGGCGTGTCGGTGGCCAGTAACCAGTTATAATACCACGCCCGGCGTTCCGTCGGTGTTCGCTTGTGTTCCCAGTGATACAATCTCTTGGAAAACCGCAACCGCACCAACACTCCGGGGACCGCTGCCGCGCACAAGACCACGGCCATCACCCAATGGAACGACCAGAGCAAGCCGGCTATAGCCAGCCCCGTGACATACCCGGATTTCGCACCTGAATAGCCCACTTTCCTGAAAAAAGTTGTCGCAAACGCCGATTTTGCTCTTTATTATGATAAGCCTTTACACTTATCATTTATCAAAGGCTC
>Ga0181538_10002217_pt1 | contig 20505 bp, 19 predicted proteins | sample PEATcosm2014_Bin_40_FD_119773 | JGI IMG/M metagenome (GOLD analysis project Ga0181538, IMG submission 119773) | Peatland microbial communities from MTU Mesocosm Facility, Houghton, MI, USA - PEATcosm2014_Bin23_30_metaG | ecosystem: Environmental > Terrestrial > Soil > Wetlands > Peat | place... | reverse complement strand
CTGGCCCGTGTTTCAGTGCCAGTGTGGCCGTGTGCCCTCTCAGGCCGGCTACCGATCTTTGCCTTGGTAGGCTTTTACCCTGCCAACTAGCTAATCGGCCGCGGACTCCTCTCTCAGCGCATTACTGCTTTCTCCTCACGGACTTATGCGGTATTAGCTCCGGTTTCCCAGGGTTATTCCACACTAAGAGGTAGATAATCCACGTGTTACTCACCCGTACGCCACTTTACTCACCAGGTTGCCCCGGCTTTCTCGTTCGACTTGCATGTGTTAGGCGCGCCGCCAGCGTTGATTCTGAGCCGGGATCAAACTCTCATTTGAAACATATGAGAATGGCCGGGGCAAGCCCCGACCTCAAGATCGCTCCGCTTTTACTCAGAGTTCTCTGACGAGTTTTCCTTACTGCATCCAACCAGATTGTCAAAGATCTGCGCAGCCCGCGCCCGGCATCGATAATACCGGAGCTGACTGCAGGCCTCGAAACCGAGATCGATAGCGCCCACAAAAGCGGACACCACCGAAGAATTCAGAAATTTCAAAAAGAGCCAAACAGGAAGGCCGTATTCCACTTCCCCGGTGGCCCGGGAAAGCTTTGTTACCATCCTTACAGAGGTCTCTGTCTTTATAACACTCTTCGCCCAGCAGTTGCAAACACTCTCTGCTAACAGGAAGACCTCAAATTGGGCGGCTTTACGTAGGATATCAGAGTTTCAAGACCGTGTGCAACATATTTTAGAAAATGACAACTGTTGCGTAATTATCTGAAAACAGATGGCTTATAAATCAGCGTCCGACCCCGTCGCTTGTTACAATGGGGGCGATGCGGCTGGCTTTCGTGGCATTCCTGGCGGCGCTGACGCTCGCCGGGCAGGCTTCGCCTTCGGCTGCGGCTCTAGCGAAGCCTGGTCTGGCAGCAGCCGACCCCCTGCTGGCCCGGGTGGCGGAAGAGGCCGACGCGATGGCGCAGAACATCCCCAGGACGCTGACCATCGAAACGCTGGAACAGCGTGGCGTCCGGCCGCCGGCGCGCTTCCGGCCGCGTGTTGGAGCCGCCGCCACCACCGCGCCGGTGGTGCGCTCCACGGTGCGGCAGATCGTCTCGGAATACAGTGTGGGCACCTTGAAGGAGACCGACTCTCGGGACTTGCATGAGTTTCGCCAGGTGATCTCCGTGGATGGGCATCCGGTGCAAACCGAGGAGCGCGCGCGGCGCGCTCTATCGCTCGGCATGCAGTCGGAGAGCGACCGGATCCGCAAGCGTATGCTGGAGCAATTCGCCAAACACGGCCTGGTGGATATCGCCACCGACTACGGTCTCATTTTGCTCCAATTCACGCGGCGCGGATGGGAGAACCTGCAATTCGGTGCCTCCGAGGAGGCGCGACTGGGCACGGATACGGCCGTCGTGCTGGGCTGGAAACAGCTTTCGACGGTGGGTGGCGAGTTGGAATTCCATGGCCGGCGGGCGGTGCGCCAATCGCTCGAGGGCCGGCTTTGGATGCGCAAGTCCGATGGATTGCCGCTGCGCGTGGAAGCATGGGCAGAATTGCAGGATGGCAGCCACAAAGTGCGCGACCAGGCCAGCGTGGATTACGCAATGTCGCCCCACGGCTTCTTGACGCCGTCTTCGGTGGTGCACCGTCATTCGGTGGACGGGCAGTTGATGACGGAAAACCTCTACCAGTACGCACCTTTCAAAATGTTCAGCGCGGAGGCGGATATCAAATTCACCGAAGTGCCGGAACCGCCGCCCGCACCCGAGAAGCCATGAGTCGCATTCTATACTTGCACGGGTTTGCGTCCGGACCGGGATCGAACAAGGCCCGCTTCTTTTCGCGACGCCTGGAAGCTGCCGGAGCGCACGTTGCGGCGCTCGATCTGGCGCGCGGCGATTTCGAGCACCTCACCATCACCGGCCAACTGCAAGCCGTGGATGAGGCGGCGGGCTTGCCGGTGGCGTTGATAGGGTCAAGCCTAGGAGGCTACCTCGCTGCGCTCTACGCCGCGCGTCACGCCGAGGTGACGCGGCTGGTGCTGTTGGCGCCGACGTTCGGTTTTGCCCGCCGCTGGCCGGAACGCCTTGGCGCCGAAGCCGTAGCGAACTGGCGCCGCACCGGCTGGATGGAGGTGTTCCATTTCGCCGACGGCCGCGACCGCGCCGTCTCCTATGCGCTGCTGGAAGATGGCGCGCAGTATGAGGACTACCCCGACTTCACGCAGCCGGCTCTGATTTTTCACGGCGCGCAGGACGATGTAGTTCCGGCGGAACTGTCGCGCAACTTCGTGGCGGGCCATCCCAACGCCGTGCTGGAGATCGTCGCTTCGGGCCACGAGCTGCTGAACGTGTTGGATTCGATCGCGCCCAAGGTGACGGAGTTTCTGCTGGCGTGAAACGCGGCCAGGCAGCCGCCGGGATTACGGCCGGGAGGGCGGCGGATCGAGGTGCGAGATACGGGTGACTCGCGTGAATCCCTCGGCGGTCGAAGGCGGCACCAACCGCTCCTGCATTTTGGCGAGAGCATCGGCAGGGACCACGCGCGCGCGGCGGGCATTCCGCTCGCGGCACACGGCCAGCGGCGCATCGAAGAACAGCGCCTCCACCTCGCAACCGGAGGCTGCCCCGATGGCGACGTAAGGACGCCGTTCCTGGGGCGTCAAATTCGTGGCGTCGATGTACGTCACCGGCCGCGCCAGGGCGAGGCGCTGCCGCAGCAGATACCGCAGCGTCTCAAACACGCGGTCGTGAATAGTCTGGTCGCTTTCGTCGTCGGCCAGGAGTTGGCGGATCTGATCGGAAGACAAGCCAACCACGCCCAATTGATCGAGGTAAGTCGACTTGCCGGAACCGGGCAGACCCACCAACACGACGATGCGCATCAGTGTCCAGAATAGCTCGGCCGGCCACCAGCGGCGCGTGGCTGCATCGCAGCCGGGACGGCGCTTGCCAAACCGGACCCCGCCAAGGCTGTGGCAAAGAAGAAATAGGTTGGCGCAGGACGCGATGTCAAAGATCGAAGCCCGTCACACGTAGACTCTGCGCACGCGAGCGCTGATGCTGCACAGAATGTTGTAAGAGATGGTACCGGCGACGCGCGCAATCTGCTGCGCGTCCAGCCGTGCCTCGCCTTCCTGCCCGAGCAGCGTCACTTCGTCGCCGGGGCCCAAGGCGCTGGTGTGGCTTAGGTCGATGGTTGTGAGGTCCATCGAAATAGTTCCCAGGATGGGTGTGAGCTTGCCGTCGGCGATCACCTGGCCGCGGTTGGAGAGGCGGTGGAAGATGCCATCGGCGTAGCCCGCGCCAAGCACGCCGATTCGCATGGCTCGCGGAGTTCGAAAAGTGCCCCCGTAACCGACCAGCGCGCCCTCCGGCAGATCCTTGACGGCGAGCAGCCTGGCTTTCCAGGTGAGCGCGGGATGGACGTTCAGGCGCTGCGCCGGCGCTTCCCCGCGCGCCGGAGAGACATACCCGTAAAGCGCGTGACCGGCGCGCACCAGGTTGTGGCCGGAGCTTGCGCGGCCGTAGGCGATGGCGTTGGTGCTCGAAGTGTGCAGGCGCAGGCCGCGGTGCCCGGCGCGCTCGATGGCCGCCGCGACTCGCTCGAAGTAAGCCAGTTGATCGGCGGTCTGGGTGCTGGTATAGTCGGCCGCCGAAGCGAAGTGCGTCATCAGCCCTTCCAGTTGCGCGTGCGGCGTGCCGGCGAGAGCCGCCACGATCTCCGCCGCCGGGGCGCGTGTGCCAAGGCGGCCCATGCCGGAATCGATTTTGAGGTGATAGCGCACCGGCTTTCCGGCTGCCGCCGCGAGCCGGTCGAGATCGCGCATCTGTGCCAGCGAATGCACCGCCGGCGTGAGATCGTGCTCGATCAGCGCCGCCGCTTCGAACGGCAGAAACCCGCCCATCACCAGAATCCGCGGAGCAGCCACGCCAGCGGCGCGGAGGGTCGCGCCTTCATCCACCGAGCTCACCGCCAGCCAGCGTATTCCTTCCCCGGCCAAAACCCGCGACACTTCGATGGCGCCATGGCCGTATGCATCGGCCTTCACCACCCCCAGGACGTCTACTCCCGGGCCAACCACCGAGCAGACGTTGTGATAATTGCGCGCGATCTGGCCGCGCGACACCAGCACGAAAGAACGAAATGGAGCAGACACTATTGTCATTCTAACGGGCGCCCGCTCCGCTTCGCTCGCCAACAAGCCTGCTTGAATTGGTGGGGCGGGATTCATCCTGCCAACGCCCGTTTGCGGGCGAATTTTTTGAAAGCCTCTGCGAGTCTGCGGATAGAATCGATCACTTGCAGATGACTTTCCGAACAGTGGATGCAGCCAACAGAACGCTCGGCAAGGATTCAGCCCGTCAGGGCGGCAGAAGATAGCCCAAGGCGTAGGCCCTGGGAAAACAGTCGAACCAAAGACCCCCGGAACGGGCGGAAGAAAAGCCCCCGCAGAAACCACCCTCCGCTCCCACACCGGACACGCAGGCCCGCGAGCCGTTTCAGCCCCGCCGGGCCGCGCTCGGCTGATAGGCGATGGCGTCAATCTCCACCTTGGCGCCAGGCAGCGGGAGGGCTGCGGCGACGATGGTCGTGCGGGCTGGCTTCGCCTCGCCGAAGAACTCGGCGTAGACCTCATTCATGGCCTTGAAATCGCTGGCGTCGGTGAGGTAGACCGCGCAGCGCACAACATCCGCCAGCGACGCTCCGCAGCCGGCCAGAATGTTGCGGATGTTGGTGAGCACCTGCCGCGTCTCCGCCTGCACATCGCCGGTGACGATCTGGCCGGTGATCGGGTCGATGGGAATCTGGCCGGAAATGTAGATGGTATCGCCGGCGCGCACCGCGGGCGAATAGGGGCCACGCGGCGCGGGCGCGCCCGGAGGGTGAATGCGCTCGATCATCTTCAGTGTCCTTCCGCTTCCAGAAACCGTTCGGCTTCGATGGCCGCCATACAACCCGCGGCGGAAGCCGTGACGGCCTGGCGGTAAACCCGATCCTGCACGTCGCCGGCGTGGAACACGCCCGGAATATTGGTGCGCGCGCCGCCGTGCGAGAGGATGTACCCCTCGGCGTCGGTTTCGATTTGCCCCTTGAAGATTTTGGTGTTGGGGATGTGCCCGATGGCTACAAAGAAGCCATCCACGTCCTGCTCCCACACTTGGCTCGTTTTGACGTTGCGCAGACTCACGCCGGTGACGAGGTGTTTCGACGCGTCGTGGACTTCCTCCACTACCGTATTGAGAAGGAACTTGATCTTGGGATTGTGCTGCGCGCGATCCAGCATGATCTTGGACGCGCGGAATTCCCCGCGCCGGTGGACCAGCGCCACTTCGCTGCCGAAGCGAGTGAGGAAGTTGGCCTCCTCCATCGCCGAATCGCCGCCGCCCACCACCATGATTTTTTTGCCGCGATAAAAAAAGCCGTCGCAGGTAGCACAGGAGCTGACGCCGTGGCCAATCAGCTTCTGCTCGGATTCCAGGCCGAGCCAGCGCGCCGAAGCGCCCGAGGCGATGATCACGGTGCGGGTTTCGGTCCACTCGCCTTCGATGTTGAGGCGGAACGGCCGCACCGAGAAATCGGTATCGAGGACCGCGCCGTGGACATACTCGGCGCCGAAGTTCTCCGCCTGCCGCTTCATGTTTTCGACCAGCTCCGGACCGTTGATGCCCTCTGGAAAGCCGGGAAAATTTTCCACCAGCGTGGTCATCGAGAGCTGCCCGCCCGCTTCGTGGCCGCTCACCACGATTGGTTTCAAATTGGCGCGCGCCGCGTAAATAGCCGCGGTATTACCCGCACACCCTGAGCCGATGATGACAACGTTACGCATGGGAATCGGAGGAGAAATCCAGCGTACCACAGGCTGGAGGCCCCGGCGATCCGAGGCCGCCGGCAGATACGTCTGTGGCGCACGCGGTCATTCGCCACATTCAACCAGCCAGCAAGGCGCCGGATCTGCGCCGCTCCGTCCCACCTTTGACTGCGGCGGATCCCCGCTAACGCTTATGCATGACCGATCAGCACCGCAGCCGGTGTTTTCGCCTAATCTCGCGTCCCTTAGACAACAAGCCCAGCGAGAATTGAGCGCCGGGCTGATTCGGCATGTTTCCGGTTCCAGCTAACCCAGCTTCTCTAAATCCAGCTTCGCGTCCCAGATCTCCTTTGACCGCACCAGCTCATCCCAGGTGACCTCGCGGCCTGTGTACATCGCCGTTCGGCCCAGCATGGCGGAAAGCGAAGACTCCACGCCGGCGGCCGCCTGATTGTGAAACGCGCCCGGCGTTATGCTCCCGATGAACGACCTGTGCTTCTCCGCATCCGCCTCCGCTAGGTTATCCGCGAAGGTGCCTGCGGCCGAAAACTGGCCGTTCTGTTTCTTCTCGCTGCCTGCCCAGGTCCAGTTCTCCTCGCCGGTGATCCCCAACGGACCGGAGTAGGGCGATTGGCTCTCGCCGCGGGCACCGAAGAACCGCTCGCTCACGTCGAAGGCGCCCTTGCCGAACTGCTTGGAAGCAAAGCTCACGTGAACGTCGTTGGGGTACCAGTAGGACACCGAGCAATGGCTGTAAACATCGCCTGGCTCCGATCGCCCCTTGCGTCCGCCCGTGCCCACCGCCTTCACCGGGTGCCCCTGTAACACCCAGTTGCAGATGTCGATGGCGTGAATGTTCTGCTCGACGATGATGTCGCCGGAAAGCACGCGGTCGAAAAGCCAGTTGCGGAGACGCCATTGAGCCGGCGGCACATCCGGGTGCGAAGCCTCGGAAAACGAGCAGTAGTAAAAAGCCGCGCCGAAACTGATTTCGCCGATGGCGCCCGCGTGGATGCGCTTCACCAGCTCGATAAACGGCGGCGCCTGGCGAATCTGGAACCCAACCTCGAGGCTGACCCGGCCCTCGGCCTTGCTGCCGGTCGCCAGCACGCGGCGCGTCCCCGGAACATCCACCGCTACCGGCTTCTCGCAGTAAGCGTGCTTGCCGGCATCGACCACCGCTTCCAGGTGCTGCGGATGGTAGTAGGGAGGAGTCGCGATCACCACCGCGTCGACTTCGGCAGATCGGGCAATATGCTCGAACGCCCGCGGGCCGCGGAAAATCTGCCCGGCATCGATCCCGGCGACGCCCTGCTTCTCAGCCAGCTCGTCGAAGTGCTTCCGGGCGCGGTCCAACTGGTCGTCGAAGAGATCCCCCAGCGCCGTCACGCGGGCGCCGGCGTTGACCATCATGCTGGTGGCATCGGCGGTTCCCCTTCCGCCGCAGCCCAGCAGTCCGACGCGAACCACCGAATTGGCTTGCGAGCCGCGCACCAGGCGCGCGCCCATCACCGTCACGCCGGCCGCTCCCAGAAAGCCACGCCGGCTCCATTCCTTGTTGTTCTGTGGCACTGTCGCACTCTCCTCAACCGATCAAGCCTTCGAGGTAACGCTTCGCCGCCAGGATGTCCGCAGTCTGCTGCGGGCCGGAGATCTCGCGCTCGATCGTGATCGGGCCGCTGTAACCGACTTCTTTGAGCCGCGCCAGGAAACGCGGAAAATCCACCTTGCCCTGACCGATCGGCGTTTCCTCCCCCAGCCGTTCCGGGTCCGTCGGGTACCGGCCATCCTTGGCGTGCACGCCCATCACCAGCGGCCCCAGCGTGTCGAGCGCGTCCACCGGGTTCGCCTTGCCATAGAGAATCAGATTGGCGGCATCGAAGTTCACCCCGACATTGTCGTACCCGGCCGCGCGAATCACCCGCAGCAGCGCGATCGGAGTCTCCTGGCCCGTCTCGCAGCGGAAGGTCTGGCCGTTGCGCTTGCAGTAGTCCGCCACCTGACGCAACGCATCCACGCACTGGTTGAACAGCGGGTCGTCCGGCTCCTCGGGGAGGAAGCCGAAATGACGCTGCACGGCGGGAATGCCGGACATTTTGGCGAAGTCGGAGGCCTTGCGAATGGCCGTCAACCGAACCTCGCGGGTTTTCGGCGGCACCAGGCCGATGGTGTGCGGCCCATCGCGAAACGTGTAAACCTCGGGCCCCGGGCCGGTCACAATCAGCGAAGTGCCCTCGATGCCATAACGGTCCAGAGCCGCCCGCAAGCTCTTCGCGGTAGCCCCATCGTACGATGCGACGTAGACCTGGCAGGTGGGGAACCCCAGTTCCTTCACACGCCGGATTCCCGCGTCCGGGTCTTCGCAGCTCGCGACCACACCCAGGCGCAGCGGCTTGGCAGCCTGCTGTGCGCGCGCCGCCACAACCGCAGCCGCCGCCAGTTGCATGAATTTCCTACGGCCGGGAGCACTCACCGGAAAACCGCGCCCGGTTCCTCCGCCTGTTACCATAAGTTTCAACTCCCTAAACAGCATTGTATGCCCGAAAAGCCTTACGACCACGCCCGAATCGAACTCAAATGGTATCGGCGTTGGCAGGACGCCGACTTCTACCGGGCGGAAGAGAATTCCGCCAAGCCCAAGTTCTACGTATTAGAAATGCTGCCGTATCCCAGCGGCACGCTGCACATAGGCCACATTCGCAACTATTCGATCGGCGATGCGCTGGCGCGTTACAAATGGATGCGCGGTTACAACGTGCTGCATCCCATGGGCTGGGATGCTTTCGGATTACCCGCTGAAAACGCCGCTATCGCCAACCGGCAGCCACCGCGCCAATGGACGCTGCAGAATATCGAGGCGATGAAGAAGACTCATCGCCGCTTCGCCTTCAGCTATGACTGGGGCCGCGAAGTTTCCACCTGCGAGCCCGAGTATTACCGCTGGAATCAGTGGTTTTTCCTCAAAATGCTGGAGCGCGGCCTGGCCTACCGCAAGAAGGCGCTGGTCAACTGGTGCCCCAAGTGCGCCACCGTGCTGGCCAATGAACAAGTAGTGGAAGGCTGCTGCTGGCGTCACGAAGACACGCCCGTCGAGCAGCGCGCGCTGGAGCAGTGGTTCCTCAAGATTACCGATTACGCCGACCAGTTGCTGGCCGATATGCGGCAGCTCGAAGACGGCTGGCCGGAGCGCGTGCTCATCATGCAGCGCAACTGGATCGGCCGCTCCGAGGGCGCCGAGATCGATTTCGCGCTGGCCGGAACGGACGAGAAAATTCCCGTCTTCACCACGCGCGTGGACACCATCTACGGCGCCACCTGCGTGATCCTGGCGCCCGAGCATCCGCTCAATGCGCAACTGCTCGATGCCGCCGGCCAGGCGCGCGCCAAGGCCATGGTGGATGCGCGCGCGGGCCGCGACCCCGGGGACATCGAAAAGGAAGGCTTCTTCAGCGGCAGCTACGCCGTCAATCCGTATAGCGGCGAAAATGTGCCGATCTGGATCGGCAACTTCGTTCTTATGGGTTACGGCACCGGCGCCATCATGGCCGTGCCCGCGCACGACGATCGCGACTTTGAATTCTGCCGCAAATATTCGATCGCCATCCGCCCGGTCATCCGTCCCGTGGATGGCGAGCTTGGCGTCGAGCCGGGCCTGCAGGCCGCGTTCACCGAGGATGGCATCGTCGAACACACCGGCAACTGGTCCGGCCTCTCCAGCCAGGAGGCCCGCGACAAGATGGCCGCTCATGCCAGGGAGCACGGCTTCGGCGGCGCTGCCGTTACCTTCCGCATCAAGGACTGGGGCATCTCGCGCCAGCGCTACTGGGGCACGCCGATCCCGGTGATCTACTGCCCGGCCTGCGGCGCGGTTCCCGTGCCCGAGAACCAGCTCCCCGTGCGGCTGCCCGATCGGGTGGAAATCACCGGCGCCGGCCGGTCGCCGCTCGAGAACGTGCCCGAGTTTGTTAACGTCGCCTGCCCGAAATGCGGCGGCGCGGCGCGGCGCGAGACCGATACCATGGACACCTTCATCGATTCGTCCTGGTATTTTTACCGCTATTGCGATCCGCACAACGATCAAGCTCCGTTCGACCCGGCCAAAATCGCTTATTGGTTTGAAATCGATCAGTACATTGGCGGTGTCGAGCACGCCATCTTGCACCTGATCTATTCGCGCTTCTTCACCAAGGTGATGCGCGACATCGGCTTGATCCGCAACAGCGAGCCCGCCCGCCGCCTCTTCACGCAGGGCATGGTGATCGCCGAAGGCGCCAAGATGTCGAAATCCAAAGGCAACGTGGTGGGCGCCGACATGCTGGCCGAAAAATATGGCACCGACACGGCGCGCATGTTTGTGCTCTTCGCCGCGCCGCCCGAAAAGGAAGTCGATTGGCGCTGGGAAGGCGCCGACGGCATTTACCGCTTCCTCGGCCGCGTCTACCGCTTCGCCACGCGCCACATCGGAACCGCCGGACCCGAGACCGGCACCGCCGACCGCCAGGCGCTGCGCAAGCTCCACCAGTGCCTCCGGAAGATCACCGAGGATTTCGAGTCGCGCTGGCATTTCAACACCTGCATTGCGAGCATCATGGAGCTGGTCAACGTGCTCTACGCCGAAGAGGAGAATATCGGCTCCGCGGTGGTGAACGACGCGCTGGAGAAGCTCGCGCTAATGCTGGCGCCGTTCGCGCCGTACCTGGCGCAGGAGATCTGGGAGGAGCTTGGGAATGATGGACCGGTATTCCGCCAGGCGTGGCCGGCTTACGATCCCGAGCTCGCCAAGGCCGAGGAAGCCGAGATCGTGGTGCAGGTCAACGGCAAGCTCCGCAGCCGCGTCTACGCCCCGTTCGGCACGCCCAAAGAAGATCTCGAGAAGCTTGCCCTGGCCGACCCGAAAGTTCAGCAATCCATCGCCGGCAAACAGATAGTCCGGATCGTCACCGTCCCCGACAAGCTGGTGAACATAGTCGCCAAGTAGGGGCCGGGCATGCCCGGCCCGGATTTCGAAGTGTACGAACCGATCCGATGCGCTACCCTTACTTCGCCTGGAATTCCGTCCACGGCCTGGCATCCATATCGTTGAGGATCGGCCGATACCAGGCATAATTCGGGTACCGCGCCAGGTGCGCGGCGGAATGGAAGTCGCGGCCGCAGGCGTGGCCCAGGGCGGCTGTGAACGACATCTTCCCCGCCAGCGCCGCGCTGGTCACTTTGTTCTGCACCGCGCCAGCGGGAGCGTACGGCTCCAGCCAGTCCACTAACCCGCGCGGGGAAAGATCGATGTGGCCGCACAGGGTGCGCTCGCTTGGCTCATCCTTCTTCGCAAATGCGTCGTAGTGGTCGGCCAGGAACCGCTGCCCGGCAGCGACGTCGATCTTGCCCCGATTCTCTTCCATCAGCGCCAGCCAGCGCGCGTGGCGCGCGTTTGCCGAATTGCCGGCATCGTCGGTGTGGAACGTGGTTTCCTCGCGGATCAACTGGGGATCGATCGGGAAATTCGAGCCGGCAAAGAAACCGTCCCGCGTGCGCTGGAGATGGACGTTCTTCAGGCCCAGTTCCAGATCCGCGATCTCGTTGGTGTTGCGGTCAGCGATGAGCCAGTTGTTGGCGTACCCGCCATTGTTGCCTTCCTTCATGATGCGCGCGAAATCGTCGATGGACGCGGCGTATTGCATGGCCTTCCGCGCCCGCACGAATTCGGGGACGCCATTCGGGTCGAAGCCGGAAAACTCGCTGATGGTGGTTTCCGCGATGAGGATGCCGGCGGAATTCATGCCGAAATCGTCGCCGCTGTCAATCAGGCCGGCCATGCCGTCCATGAGAATGTGGTAACCCTTGGACGGCACGATATCGAACACGATGTTCCAGCGCTCGCCATCGGCATACGTGGTCCAGTTATTGTGGCCGATCACCACGCGGCCATCCGCCGTGTAGCCGCCGGTGGCCACGAAGGCGCTGCAACGGCTGGCGGTGCCGCCGGTCTTCCGATTGAGCTGTTTGGTGTAATACGTCACCTCCAGCCAGGAATTCAGCGCCACGATATCCCAGAGGTCGAGCTTGCTGCCGCGCGCTTTCACTCCTTCCGCGATGCCGTTCAGTTCGGCTCGGTACTCCTCCTCCACGTGCGGCCAGAAAATGTCGCGCGCAGTCGAGCGGAAGAACGTCCAGTCCCGCTTTTCGTCGTGCGCGAACTCGGCGGAAATCACGCTGAGGTTATCTTCGATTTCAGTGGCCAGCAGAAACCCGTGCTGGAAGCCGATTTCCGCGGGCGAGCCTTCCAGGTGAACCGGGATCCAGCCATTGCGCTCCGCCGTGCGCGAAGCCTTGCTCAGGCGCGGATCGGAGCTGGGATCGCCGGAGAGCAGCGTCAGCGCCAAAGCCAGCGGCAAGGCGAAAAAAAGGAGAGTGCGATGCATTGCCGTTATTATGGTAATGCAGCCAAAGATGCGATGGAAGCTGCCGCGGCGCAAAGGCGATTCATCCGATATGAACTACAACCCCATCATCATTGCCCTCGACGTGGAAACCGCGGCGGAAGCGCGCGCGTTAGTCCAGCGCATCGGCGGACGCGTGAGTTTTTACAAGGTAGGGTTGGAGCTGTACGCCGCCGCCGGCCCGGAGATCGTGCGCGAGTTGATCGCGCAAGGCAAAGAGATTTTCCTCGATCTCAAAATGTACGACATCCCGGAGACCGTGAAGCGCGCGGTGGCGCAGGTCGCGCGTCTCGGCGTGCGGTTTCTGACCGTGCACGCGGTCGGTTCGGTGATGCGGGCGGCGGTGGAAGGCCGCGCCGCCGCGGATTTGAAGCTGCTCGCGGTCACCGTGCTCACCAGCTTTGGCCGCGAAGATATGCAAGAGATGGACTACCAGGGCGAGATCGCCGAGCTGGTGGGCCGCCGCGCGCGCCTGGCGATGGAGTGCGGTGTGGATGGAATAGTGGCATCGCCGCTCGAGGCCGCCGATCTGCGCCGCCTCTTCGGCCCCGCGCCCATTCTGGTCACGCCAGGCGTGCGCTCGCCTGGCGCCGGCCACGGCGATCAGAAGCGCGTCGCCACTCCCGCCGAAGCCCTGCGCGACGGCGCCAGCTACCTGGTAATCGGCCGCCAGGTAACCAGAGCCGCCGACCCCGCCGCCGAAGTCGAGCGGTTGTTAGAGGAGATCGGAGCCGCTAAGAATTGAGATCGAACCATGCCTATGAAGAATCCTCCTCACCCCGGAGGTTTTGTGCTGCGCCAGTGTATTGAGCCTTTGGGCTTGAGCATCACGAACGCGGCCGCCGCCCTCGGAGTGACGCGCACCACGCTATCGGAGCTGGTGAACGAGAAGCGCGGCATCTCTCCCGAAATGGCCGTGAGGCTGTCCAAGGTCTTCGGCGGCAGCGCCGAGAGCTGGCTTGTGCAGCAGGCGCAGTACGATCTTGCCCACGTTCCCGCCGGCCGGCTGAAGCTAAAGCGGCTGGAACTGGCTTGAGCACCCGAGCGCTTTCGCTGGAACGCTGCGGGCGCCTGGCGACGGAGTGCGGCGTGGATTGGCCGGCGGCATCAATCGGAAAGTTGCAGCCATGCGCCGCAGACCGGCGTACGATGAATCTATGGACGTGCTGAATGCTCTTTACGGACTAAAAGACAAATCCTACGGCCTCGCCGCCGATGACAAAGCGTTCGTGCTTGAGACAATCGCAGTTCACGAGGCCGGAAAACGGCGACTGAACCGACAGGAGATCCTTAGAATAGCGGATCTAGACGCTGCTGCTCGGGGAGTACCACCCGCGTGCGCGCATCAGCTCCAAGCGCCTCTTTTGACGGACGGCGAGCCGACCAATGTGTACGAGTGCTCTCTGTGTCACGCCCGGTTCTCACTTCCGGGCGGCCCGAACGTTGACCAGTTGTAGTTTTATCCCGCCTCAACGCCGGAGCGGCAGCATTCCCCTCATTGCGAAGAACACCGCGCCGCCGACTACGACCGCCGCAATCACCGATTCCGCAAAGCCGTACGCAAATTCTCCCGCCAGATAGGACACCCCGGCTCGGACCACAAAGCGGGTGAGGCCGTTTGACCGGACCAACCATGAATATCTCGTGCCATGATCCCACGTGCCGCCCGGCAGCTCACCGTCATGCGCTACCTGCTTCAGTGAGACAACCAGCGCCACCAGCGCGATGACGCAAGCTTCAGAACCGAAATGAACCAGCGTGCGCCACACTTCAGGATCGTACTCATCGTCCATCGCATAACTCCGGCTGGTGCGCTTAAAAACGCCACAGCCCTTTAGAGTAGCCGTTGCAATCCTCCAACGCGAGGGGATGAGGCGCATAATGTTTGGGTATGGAGTGCCCGAACTGTAAGCTCGTCAATCCCCCAAACGCAGTCACGTGCGACTGCGGGTATGATTTCACCGCAGGGGCACTCGTCTCGGCGCCCAAGGGTAGGCAGGACATCCGCAAGAAAAAGGCAGTGGTGTGGAAGCTTGTGCTTGGCGGGTTCATTTTGCTGGTCCCTCTCGCCAACAGCTCACAGCTACCGAAGCTCGCGCCTGACGATCTCGCCGGCGCACTTGGAAGGCTAACGGGCGTTCTTGTTATGGTGGTGCTCGGGGCGTGGCTGATCGCCTCCGGTCTCCCAAGGACCATCGGCCTCGACAAGCCACAGCGGCGGGTGCGAAGGAATATCTGGTACACCCTCGTTGGCATTGGTCTGCTCGTGATGATCGCGGCAGCGGCGCTCCTCGCATACCTCGGGCTGTTCGCCGTTGCCGTTTTGGTGACGTGGCTCTATTGGTTCGGCTGGACCTGGATCGCCTGGCTGATGGCTGACAGGCGGGCTATCAAGCGCTTGGATCTAATGTAGCCCCCAACAGCCCTAAGCCGCCCTCAACCCCAACCCCGCCCCCTCCGGCAAGATCAACCTGCCCTTTTCCACTCTCACGCCGACGAACGGGTCGTTGGCGATGAGCAGGTTGCCGTCGAGGTCGGCGTAGTCTACCAGCGGCGACAGGTGCGCGGCTGCGGTTACCGTCACCGAGCTCGATACCATGCAGCCGAGCATCGTTTTCATGCCGAGCGATTTCGCCACCGCGATCATGCGCCAGGCCTCCAGCAATCCGCCGCTCTTATCCAGCTTGATGTTGACGCCGTCGTATGCGCCTTTGAGTTTCGGGATGTCGGAGGCGTGCCGGCAGACCTCGTCGGCGATGATCGGGATGTGTACGCGCTCGTGCACCCAGCGGGTCTCTTCCAGCATTTCCGCTGGCATCGGCTGCTCGATGAACTCGACCCCCTGCTTCTCCAGCCAGTTGATTTTGCGCACCGCCTCTTCCTTGTCGCCCCATCCCTCCTTGGCGTCTTCACCTTAAGCACCGGAAACTCCGCCGCCTCCCGCGTCTTCTGCCGCGTGACCTCGAAGAGTATCGAATGCCCGCGCTTCAACTCCGCATGAGAAGATCGCCGTTACGGTCCACAGCCTTGGTGGAGCCGACGGCCAGGGGCACGAAGAAGTCTGCGCCGGTCAGCTTGCATTCCTCCACCATCTGCAGCGCATACTCGCAGCGACCCAGGTCGCCAGCGCCGGTGTTGTTAGTGCCGAAGGTGAACTTGCAGCCGGCTTCCTTGGCCAGCTTGATGAAGGAAGCACTGGGCAGCTTGTAGCGGTTGTTGATTTCGATCGCCACCTGATTCTTGGCGGCCGCGGTCACCACTCTCTCGCGGCGCGCCAGGGTCCACAGAGCTTCATAATCTGTGGCCAGTTGGTCCGGGAGATAGGTAGGGTTGACGTAGATATCGACCGGTTCGCGCTCCAGGATCCCGACGGCGCGGTCCACCAACGTGTCCATGAACTCCTGCGGGTCGGAAATGGTGCCCACCTCGTCGGCGATCCAAGTGCGCATGCGCTTGCCGCGGTTGTCGGTCCAGGTCATCGAGTCGGTGAAGACATAATCGAACTGCCGGACGGCGCTTCCGGAAAAAATCCGAGTCCACTCGCGGCCCTCGGCCTGCATGGCAATGAAGACCGGGAGACCCTTGAGACTGTCGGCGTACTTGCGCGCGCCCTCGTCGCCGGTGACCGGCTGGGCTTGGCCGCCGTTGACGGCAAGACCGTACTGGATGCCGTCGCGAAGCGATTTCGAAACCGCCTGCTCGACTGAAAGCCCTCCCTTCGGATGGACGTGCAGATCCAGCATCGGGATGCCGCGCGCGCCCTGGGCCAGTATCCGCTTGAAGGTGCCGTCTGCGGCGAAGGCAGTGGCGCCGGGGAGCGCGAGGTCGTCGGGTAGCGGCCGCACCCCGACGCGTCGCAACATCACCTGAGAGGCCGGGCCATGGCATTGCAGGGCGAAGGTGCCGCGGTCCAGGAAGCGCTCCTTCTCCATGCCCGGGGGGATGATGGCGGGCGTGGGCTCGAAATAATCCACCATCAGCATGCCGTTGAGCCGCACCTGTACGTTCTTGCCACGCACAGCTATATGGAGTTTGAACCACTCGTTGTCCGGGACGTACTGCCGGTAGTTGTTGCGCAGGTTGCACAGAGAGCCGGTCCTCATTTTCTCGCCGGGTTGGGTGTTGTTGATCTTGACCTCGCAGCCTTTGTTGGGCCAACCGGTGTCCTGGTAGGCGGTGTGGAAATAGATCCCGGAGCCGCAGGAGGGGCGGGTCATCGCTTCCGCTTCGAGTTCGAAGTTCTTGAAGTCGGCGCCGCGGACCGGACCGGTATAGAACAGGTGGCACATCGGGCCATCAGCGGAGAGCAGCCCGTCAGCCACCTTCCACGAATTCAGCTTGCCCTGCGGCTTCCAGCCGTGTAAGTCACGGCCGTTGAACAACTCCACCCAGCCGTCGTTCTGCGCGTGCAGTTGGGCCGCCGCCATGGTTCCGACGAACGCCCGCCGCGTCAAATCGAAATTGTGCATAGGCTGAGTCTCCTGCCGGTCCTCCCGGCCCCAATATAACCCATCTCGACTACGGTAACTCTTCGCGGCAGTCGCGCCACACACCATCGGCCTCGGAGTGCGGAGCTTGAGTGAGTTCTCGCCGCACCGATGGCTTACCACTTTCGCCGCCCCCATGACCACGGCAACTCTGTCATACAGACCGGAAGTCCGCTTGTGGTCCCTTTGGCGCTGCGATCACGCCCGCGGGTTCGGTCTCCGCGAACGCTTCCGGCCAACTTCCGGGTCAGGAATTGCTTGCGCCGTCATGGATCCTCGATGTTGTCGACGGTGTTGCCCAGGTTGCAAGCTCCGTGGATCGCGCCAGCCAGCACCGGCAGGAACAGCGGATGAGCGCCGCAGACGCCACGTAAAGCAGCAACCTGGGGATGCCCGCGAGATTCCTTTCGGTGTCCCGGAGGGTTTTCTCCACAATCTGTTAGTCTAGGGGAGGAATCATGGAACGCCATAATGCGACCCATGCGATGCGGGCGCTCTGCAGATGGCTGCCGATTGCAGAGGCCGTCGGGCTCGATTGCCCGCTCTTCGCGCGAAGCGCTCGCGGAGTTGACACGGTTACCGTCGTCCATTCGTCTGGCGGCCACGTCGTCAGGGAGGGTCAGTTCCAATGACGCCAGCCAGTCTATCCCGGCGGCGGTTCCTCAACACGGCGGCGCTTGCCGCCGGCGCGACAGGGCATGCCGCCGCGGACGTCAAACCGGCCGATCTGCCCAATCTCGTCATCAAAGAAGTCAAGGCATATGTCACCGATTCCGGGCGTCTGGCCTCGGTCGTCACCGAGAGCGGCATCGAAGGCAACTGCACGCTCCAGACCCGGGTCTTCCACGCGGACTGGGACAACCGCGGCTGGGTAGAATACGCCAAAGGTTTGCTGGTCGGCAAGAACGCGCTGGACCACCTGCAGTTCACCGCGCAGTACATCCCGGTGCGGCGCCACTACGGCCAGAGCTCCTACGCCTCGGCCATCGATATCTGCCTGTGGGACCTGCTCGGCAAGGCGCTCGGGCTGCCCATCTACCGGCTTCTCGGGTCGCACAAGAATCGCATTCTGGCATACGCCAGCTCGCAGCACATCCCGGCCAAGACTCCGGACCCATACGTCGAAGTGGCATTGAAGATGAAGGCCGAGGGCTTCCGGGCCTTCAAGCTCAATCCACCGCCGGTTACATCGGATGGCGACAGTCACCACCGGCTGGATATCGAGATATGCAAAGCATTGCGCAAGGCGCTCGGCGACGACTTCATCCTGATCCATCACGGCGTCGGCAATTACACGCGCTATGAGGCGATGGAGGTGGGCCGCGCCCTGGATGAGTTGCATTTTCGAGGCTTCGAGGACCCACTGCCATCCACCGACATCGACGGCTTGGCGGAGTTGTGCCGCGCCCTCAAAGTGCCAGCCATCGTGGGAGAGTTTGTGTTCTCCGTGTACGACTACGGCGAGTACATCCGGCGCGGCGCGGCCGGTATGTTGCGTTTCGTGGTGGACAATGTGGGCGGCATTACCGGCGGGATGAAGATCGGCACACTCGCGGAGTGCTTTGGAATGGAATGCACACCGCACGGAGTAGGCAACGTGCTGCACCAGGCTGCCCACTTGCATTGCGAGTTGGCGATGCCCAACAGCGCGTTCGTCGAGGTGCCCGCGCCCCAGGGCTCCCGCGACGCGCAGCCTTACATGAAGGACCACATCCGCATTGCCAACGATGGCTATGTGGATGCGCCTTCGAAGCCGGGCCTGGGGTATGAGATCGACCGTGACGCGCTCGACAAGCTCACGCGGCAGGTGGAGCGCTGAAAGAGTAGGAAGTTCGCTGATGGCACACAGAATCGTTCGGTGGTCGCTTCCAGTTTTGGTCGCCACGTCGCTGGCGTTTGCGCAAACCAAGCCCATCCCGCAACTGGTCAGGAGGGACGGCCGGTTCCGTTTCCTGGTGGATGGCAAGCCGTTCCTCATCCTCGGCGGCCAGGTGGGCAACTTCAGCGCCTACCCCGACCGCATGGAGGACGCGTGGCCCACCTTCAAGGCCATGAACCTGAATACCGTCGAGTATCCGGTCTATTGGAACGTGATCGAGCCCGAGGAAGGCAAGTTCGACTTCACCGATTTTGACCGGATACTCCTGGGCCTGCGCTCACAGGGGCTCCGCACCGACGTGCTGTGGTTCGGCACCTGGAAGAACGGCGCGATGGACTGGGCGCCCAACTGGGTCAAATCCGATCCCAAACGCTTCCCCAGGGTGATCGATTCCGGAGGCAAGCCCACTCGGTCGCTGTCGCCGGTGTCGAAGGTTAACCTGGACGCCGACCGCAAGGCATACTCGGCCATGATGAAGCACCTCCGCGAGATCGACGAGGCCGACCGCACCGTCATCATGGTGCAGGTGGAAAACGAGCCCGGATCGCTGGCCAGCGTGCGCGACTTCTCTCCGGAATCCAACAAGCTGTTCAACGGCCCGGCTCCGGCGCAACTGGTAACGGCCCTCAAGAAGAAGCCGGGCACGTGGAAAGAAGCGTTCGGCCGCATCGCGGATGAAGCCTTCCAGGCGTACTACCTTTCCAGCTATATCAACGAGGTCGCCAAGGCGGGCAAACAGATCTATCCTCTCCCGACTTATGTCAATGTGTGGAACGGCGGTTACGGCACCAACGATAACTTCGAACGTTTCGACCGGCCTGGGGAGACTTATCCCAGCGGCGGCGCGGTGTCGCACATGCTGGACCTGTGGAAGGCCAACGCGCCCGATGTGGACATGATCGCGTCGGACAACTATCACCAGAATCCCATCACGTACCTGAAGATCCTAAGCAACTACACCCGCCCGGATAATCCGCTGCTGATCATCGAGACCGGCAGCGGGATCGCGGCGCGCGCCTTTTTCTATGCGGTGGCGGACTACTCGGCGATCGGCTTCGGCCCCTTCGGCGTGGACGGCGCTCCCGGCGCGGCCCTGCGTCCCGACATGGCTGCCGTTGCGGCCGATTTCCGTGTCGTTCAATCGGCGATTCCGGTGATCACGGAGTTGCAGGGGACCGGCAAGTTGCAGGCGGCGGTGGAGGAAACCGGCACCGGGGCGCGCAACCTGATTTTCTCGAACTACGATGCCCTGGTCCGTTTCCGTCCGCCCGGCCGGCAACCGGCGGGATCGGTCGGCGCAGCGCCGGCGGCGGCCCCGGGTGAACCGTCGGGCCGCGTGCTCATCGCCGAGCTCGCCCCGGACGAGTTTCTGATCATGGGCTTCGATTCCACCGTGGAGTTCCGGCCCGTGCAGGGGTCGGATTACACGGCGGCGCAGTTGCTCTCCAACGAAGAAGGCGTTTACGAGAACGGTGTTTGGAAACGGACCGTGCTCGGGACAACCTCGCAGGGCGATTATTCCGGCCCGACCGTCAGACTCTCCGCACACGGGGCCATGATTCGCGTCAAGTTGATGAGGTATTAATAGGACACCGCGCAACGCCTACCCGTACTTACAAGCGACCGCGGCGCGGTATGGGCCGCGCCGCGCCTTGGGCGGACCTACGCCTTGTAATCCCACTCCTTGCGGTAGGGCGTGTCGACGAGAGTGTTGGCTGCGTCGTCGTTGGTGAATTTCATGGCCTTCGCGTCCCAGGCGAGCACCTTGGCCTCTTCTCGCCGGTCGCGAAAAGCTCCTGCGCCACCGCGGCCACCGCGGCCTGCGCTGGCTTCGGCGGGCGGCGGGGTGGGCATGGAGTGCCGGTGCTGCGCCAGGGTCCCCAGCAGGGCGAACTCGGTG
>Ga0181538_10002215_pt1 | contig 20516 bp, 17 predicted proteins | sample PEATcosm2014_Bin_40_FD_119773 | JGI IMG/M metagenome (GOLD analysis project Ga0181538, IMG submission 119773) | Peatland microbial communities from MTU Mesocosm Facility, Houghton, MI, USA - PEATcosm2014_Bin23_30_metaG | ecosystem: Environmental > Terrestrial > Soil > Wetlands > Peat | place... | reverse complement strand
CTGCCCGGGGCCAACTGACCCGAAGCGTCATGTTATGCGCCGTGGATTCAGCGGCGCTCGTAAGGGATCTTCTCGCCGGCCTCGATCGCGACTGGCAGCTGGTTCTCCGCCGGCGGCAGCGGGCAGGTGGCCAGATCGGTGTAGGCGCACGGCAGGTTCACCGCTCGGTTGAAGTCCAGCACCACGGTCCCGTCCGCGGCCCATGGCGGCAGCTGAAGAAGCCGGCTGGCCGCGTAGGTGGTGACGCCCGAGGTGCCATCGGTAAACAGCACGATCAGGCTGCCCGGGGCCTGCCCGGGGAACGCGGTCAGGCTAAAAAACTGCCCGTGGAGCCTGAACTCGACGCGCCCCGGTGCGTCGTAGACGTGCTCCAGCCCCTCGACCGCGGCACCGACAGTGGTCGGACGCGGCTCGGCGAACGGCACGTACCGGCCGTTGACGACCCAGCGCGGACGCGGCGGGTACGCCGGGGTGCCGGTGAATGCGGTGCGCAACGGCGTGTTCGGGTGCCGCGGCCGGACGATGTCGTGCCCGCCCCGGTTGGCGACCTCGATGACCGCGTCCCCCCAGACGGCTTTGGCCCCGCCGCGCTCCGGGATCACCCCGAACGCATGCCGGCGCTGCGCGGTAACGCCGTCGACGAGCAGTTCCTCGCCGTCATCGAGGTCGACGGTCACGCCGCCAGAGCCGGTTGACCAGGAGCCCGGAGCATCCGGGAAGCGTTGCGGCTGCTCGCTGAGCCAGTGCAGATTCGTGATCGTGAGAAACCCGTGCGGATCGGCCAGGCGGGCTTCGTGCTGCCGGTGCCAGCTGTGCCAGTCGCTGGTGAACTCGTCGATGTCGACCGTGGATTGCTGAACGGACATGGCTGCCTCTCCTCGGGGGGCGGAAGCTCAGAAGCTGGTGGGCGGGTTGAGGACGGACTTGGTGATCTCGATGCCGCCGCCCCACTTGTCGAAGATCTTGGCGTCGTCGTCGTTGGGGATGAGCTCGTCGACCGCGTCCGACAGGGCGTTGGCAATCGGAGGTCCCTTCGCGGTGACGAACCCGACCGGGGTGGTGCTGATCTGGCCGAGGAACTTCGTGTTCGCGACGTGGGTGGCGTCGTACTTCAGGCTCAGCGTCGGGCCGGCGTAGAGGTCGATCTTGCCGTTAGCCAGGCCGAGGAAGATCGGGGCGGAGTCGGAGAAGTACCGGACCGCCCAGGGCTTCTTGTCGGCGGCGGCGCACCTGGAGGCGTTGCGCAGGAGGACCGCGCGGGCGTGGTCGACGCCGCGAGACCGGCCGGAATAGCTCAGTGGCTGCGTGATGCCTGACACAGTGCGCTGCTGACCCGCACCAGGTCCACGTGACGGCGCATCACCTGAGTCGAGAACTCACCGACAGGCCGCATCACCGAACCCGCATCCTGCTGCGGCTCAGCTCGCATGTCACTCACCTCGATGATCCCGGCCTGCCGGTCTCGCGCTTACCGGAACACTCGCGTGTCCTGTCCGGCCGTCAACTGGCGCACCTCGCCGCGACGGAGGGTTCCCGATCAGCAAGCCAGGGCTGCACGTTGACGCGCTCGTAACCACCAACCACGATAGCCGCTCGATGCGTATCCGACAATCCCTATAGGTTTGATCGACATATTGTCGCCAGCGCGACGCGGTCACGGCCCGGACGAACGTGGTACGGCCGCGGCTACGCCGGCTCCGCTCGGATGGCCGGCGCACCTCACGCCCGGACGCTCGACCCGAACGCGTTCGGCGCGCCCTGCGTCAGGCAGTGCAGGGTGGCGGCAAGGCGGGGAGCGGCATCCGGGGTGCTCAGGCGAAGTAGTGGCCCGCCTTGAGGTCGGCGATCAGTCCCGGACGGGTCGGCTCCCACCCGAGCAGGTCGCGGGTGATCTGTGCCGAGGCGGGGCCGTCGAATCCCCAGAAGCCGCCGAGGAAGCCGACGTACTCCGCGGCCTGCCCGGGTGTGACGGAGACCGCGGGAACGCCCAGGTGCGCGGCGAAGATCTCGGCGACCTCGCGGACCGGCACGCCCTCGTCGCCGACCGCGTGCAGCACCGACCCGGGCGGCCCGGACTCGAGCGCGAGGCGGAACAGGCGCGCGGCGTCGTCGCGGTGGACCGCCGGCCAGCGGTTGGCGCCGTCGCCGACGTAGGCCGCGGCGCCGTTCTCGCGCGCGAAGCCGATCGCGGTCGGGATGAACCCGTTGTCGCCGTTGCCGTGAGTGGCCGGCGGAAGCCGCACGACTGAGGAGCGGACCCCGTGGCCGGCCAGCGCGCTGGTGTAATGGGCGTTGGCCATCCGTCCGTTGGCGCCGCTGATCGGGACCTTGCGATCCCCGGCGCCCGCGGCCAGCCCGTCGCGTTCGGTGGCGACGACTCCGGGTGGGAGCCCGAGCACGCCGAGGATGCCGGAGGCGATGACGAACGGCTTGCCGGTGCCGGCGAGGGCCTCGCCGAAGGTGTCGATCGCCGCGCGATCGGCGGCGGTGGCGCCGGCGAAATCGCCGGTGAAGGCGATGTCGTGCTTGAACGCGAGGTGGATCACGCCGTCGGACGAGGCGGCGGCATCGCGCAGGGTGCCGAGGTCGTCGAGCGACCCCAGGCGGACCCCGGCCCCGGCGGCCCGCAGGGCCTTGGCTGAGGCGTCGGAGCGGGCGAGCCCGGTGACCTCGTGGCCGGCGGAGGCCAGCTCGGGGACGAGCCCCCGGCCGATCCAGCCCGACGCTCCGGTGACGAAAACGCGCATGGGAAACCTCCTGGACGTGGGGGTCCGCCGGGCGGATCCGCGGCGGCCCGGGTTACGTGCCGGCCAACGTTCTTAGTACATTCGTACTAGAAATTGTCCTGGTACAGTCGTACTAGAAATGTCGGGCCGAGTCAAACCGAGACAGGTACCTGGAGGCAGCGATGGCGGGGCGGCCGGTCGACCATCAGCGGCGGGCCGAGCTGCTCGACGCGGCGGTCGACTACGCGACCGAGCACGGGTTCTCGGGGCTGTCGTGGCGCCCGGTCGCTGCCGCTCTCGGGGTGTCGGCCACGACGCTGGTGCATCACTTCGGCACCAAGGAGCAGCTGCTCGAGGCCATCCTCGGGCGGTTGCGGGACCGCATGGTCGCGGCCACGAGCGACCGGCTCGGCGAGCAGCCCGACCTGGCGGCGGCGGCGCGCGCGGCCTGGACGCAGACCTCTGACCCGCGACAGGAGGCGGAGTTCAGGCTGTTCTTCGCGGTCTACGGACGCGCTCTCCAGGCGCCGCAGCAGTTCGCGGGGTTCCTGGAGCGGGTCGTGGCCGACTGGATGAGCGCCCTACGCGACGCGCAGGGACCAGACACCGACCCGGCGACGGCGACGCGCACGGCCACACTGGTGATCGCGACGATCCGCGGGCTGCTGCTCGACCTGCTCGCCACCGGTGACCGAGACCGGGTCCAGGACGCGGCCGAAAGCTTCCTCGCTACCCTCGAGCACAAGGCGCGGCCGCGGGGGGCGCACGGCCGCGCCGAGCTGTCGGCCGCGCAACGGTGATACATCGGGCGGCCTGTCGACCTCAGGGCGCGTTGCGAGAGCCCGTTCCCAGCAAGTGGAGGGTCGCGGCCGCCGATCCGCCGAAGTCGTCTGGCAACACGCCCCAGGCTCGGCTGGATCAGCCTCGTGCGCTTGCTCGCCGGGACGACCGTCCACATTCTCGCGTTGGCGATGTCCGCCGTTTGGCGTGGCCGACTCGTGCCCCCCCGTCACGAGCGGGCCACCTCCCGAGCAAAACATACTCATGCCATATTGTCAACAAATTCGATAGGGTAGATAGACTTTATCAACTCCGGGTGAGGATTCGGCCGGGCAGGGTGTTACATGCCCCCGTACCGGCCGCGCCGCGACCGCCGCTCGGCCCGCCGGCCGGCCAGCCGTTCGTGCCGCTCGGCCCGCCGGTTGAGCAACTCGGCCCGCCGGTCGGCCCGCCGGTCCGCTCCCCGGTCGAGCCGTTCGGCCGCCGACCGGCGGCCTGGCCCGTCGCGCCGGATCCGGATCCCGCCGACCAGCGAGAACGCGCGGATATGGATGGTAGGTGCGCCCGGGCCGGGATCCGGGGCACCCTCGACCCGGGTGCCGCCGACCAGGGTCAGGCCGGACGCCTCGACCCGGATCCCGCTTGGCACCCGGACCCGTACCCCGCCCACCAGCGACACCTTGGTCAAGGTGACCTCGGGGCCGGCCAGTTCCGCCTGGCTCAGATCAAGCCGCGCGCCACCCACCAGGGTGGCCACGATGACGTGCCGGCCCATCCGCCACGGCCCGAAGATGTTCAGCCCGCCGACCGGAGAGATGTGCCAGGACGGCCCCGCCTGGGCGCCGACGGTGACGGGCGCGCCGACGGCGCCGCTGGCCGGGAGATCGGTCACGAGACGGTCCAGCTCGGCCCGCGTCTTGGCCGTGGTGGCGCGGTCCATCCGCTGGCTGAACTCCTCCAGCGTCAGCCGTCCCTCGCCGGTGGCCTGGCTCAGCCGTTCGACCGTCGCGTCCCGCTCGGCGTCCGACGCCCGCACACCCACGGCTGGCTCGCCGTTTGTGGTCTCACCCAATGCCGTTCCCGCCTCCGGAGCCCTGCCCGCCCGCGACCACAATGAGTCAACAATATCTTTGCTCATGACATGCCGACGGTCCCGGGATCGGCGTGCTTGTCGGCCCGTTCGGCATCGCCGCGCAGGTCCCAGCGCGCCCGGTTCGCGAACAGGAAGACCAGAGTCGCGAGGCAGGCCGCGGCGAGCAGTGAGTACGGCACGATGTCCGACGTTGCCTGGGCCAGGGCGCCGCTGCCGGCCGCGGCGACGGCCTGCCCGGCCGCCCAGGCCAGGTTCGTCATCCCGAAGGCCAGTCCCTGGTTGAGCTCGAGCCGGTGCGCGCCGGCGCTGAGCAGGGCCGCGGCAGGAGCGTAGAGCGAGCCGTAGGCCGGCATGCCCACGATGAGCAGGGCCACCAGCCGGCCGGCCGGGCTGAGCACGGGCGCCAGCAGGCTGACGCCCACGCCCGCGGCCAGCGAGAGCCGGACCGGGACCAGCGGGTCGCGCCGGTCGGACAGCCGGCCGGCCAGCGGGGACAGCCCCGCCTCGATGGCCGCCGCGGCCAGGAAGGTCGCGCCGATGACGAACGTCCCGGCTCCCAGTTGGCTCAGCCGCAGCGGCGCCAGCACATCCAGGACCCCGAAGGCCAGCCCGGCGAGCATGGTGAGCCACATTCCCGTGCCGACCTGGCGGTCCCGGATCGCGGGCCACGCCTCCCGCAGTCGCTGCGGCTCGGCCGGTTGCGGGCGAGGAACGGCGAACGCCACCGCCATCAGGCCCACGCCCACCACCGCGGCGCCGGTAAAGGCCGGCCCGGTTCCGGCCCGGGCCGCGATCGTGCCAACCAGCGGCCCGAACAGCGCGCCGACCACGGCGGCGCCCAGCGCGACGCCGAGCATCTCGCCGCGCCGCTGCGCCGGGGCGGCCCGCGACAGCCAGGCCAGGGCGGCCGCCCAGGTGCACGCGCCGGCCACGCCCTGCACGAAACGCGCGGTGTCCAGCACGACCGGTGCCGACGACCACCCGAAGATCAGCGTGGCCACGCTCATCAGCACCAGGCCGAGCAGGACCACGGGCCGGTCGCCCAGGCGGGCCGCGAGCACCCCGCCGGGCAGGGCGCCGACCAGGGTGCCGATCGGATAGGCGGCGACGAGGAGGCCCGCGCCGGCCTTCGTCAGCCCGGCCGTGCTGACGTAGTGCGGTAGCAGCGGCGTCAGGGCGGTAAAGAACACCGTGTCGACCAGGACCAGGGCGCACACGAACCCGAGCAGGACCAGCGTAGGATTCGTCAGCCGCAAACGAGCCCGCGCCACGTCCCACTCCGTCCAGATGCCCACTCCAGCACCCATTCGCCAGTGGCGCGGTAGCCCTGATGGGTCACCTGGGGCCGGCCCTGCAAGGTCTGCCACCCCCATCATGACCCGGCATCCCCGGATGCCTGTACAGACGGTGCGTATCGCAGCGGGTGTGAGTCAGTACGTGCCTTTCTGGCTAGGGTCTGGGGCCGCTAACCTCTAGTGCGGCCGCCCACCGGTAGTACGGCCGCCCACCGGGCGAAGCGCTGGGACGATTCCGGGGGAGGTGCCGCCGCGGCCGAGAAGGGCGATGATGATCCCGAACGGACATTCCGCGAGGCCAACGCGCTGATGACGGAACACGTTGAACACGGCACCCCGTGCACGGTCGACGTGCACGCGCACATCGACGCGCCCGCCGTCTACGGCCTGGTCCAGGACGAGCCCGGCCTGGCCGCCGATCAGGCCGCACAGTTCGCGACCTTCGGCGCCGAATCGATCCAGCGCAACATCGAGCTGATGACGACGAGCTACCGCCCGCTGCTCGACGAGCTCAGCGCCCGGCTGGCTCAGATGGACGCCTCCGGCGTAGACATCCAAGCGATCAGCGTCGTCCCCACGCTGTACCACTACTGGGCCGACGCCCCGCTGGCCAACGACATCGTCGCCGTGGCCAACGAGCACATCGCCGCGGCCGTCGCGGAAAAGCCGGACCGCCTGGTCGGCCTGGCCACGGTGGCCCTGCAGCACCCCGAGCTCGCCGCCGACCAGTTGAGGATGGCCCACTCCCAGCTGGGCATGCGCGGCGCCGAGATCTCCACCGGCGTGCCGGGCCGCGACCTGTCCGATCCGGCGCTGGAGCCGTTCTGGGCGGCGGCCGAGGAACTGGGCTCGTTCCTGTTCATCCACCCCTGGGGCTGCAGTCTGGGCTCCCGGCTGGCCCTCGGCTATCTCGGCAACGTCATCGGCCAGCCCGCCGAGACCACGATCGCGCTGCACCATCTGGTGTTCGGCGGCGTGCTTGACCGCTTCCCCTCCCTGCGGATCTGCGCCGCTTTCGGCGGCGGCTACTTCCCGCACTACCTCGGCCGCGCCGACCACGCCTACCAGGTCCGCCCCGAAAGCCGCCTCATGGCGCGCCCGCCCAGCGCCTACCTCGACTCGCTGTACTTCGACTCGCTCGTCCACACCGGCGACGCGCTGTCCCGCTTGGTGTCCATCGCCGGGGCGGACCACGTCCTCCTCGGCACCGAATACCCCTTCGACATGGGCGTCACCGACCCGGTCGAGCGCATCGGCGCCATCGGCCTGCCCCCCGCCGGCCGGGACGCCATCACTGGCGGCAACGCCGCCCGTCTTCTCTCGCCGCCGGCCCCAACCTAGAAGCGTCCGCAAAAAGGCAGCTGCCCGACCCCGGCTGACCCGAGCCCGCACACCATACGGGTCGTCGCCCAGGACCCCGCACACCATACGGGTCGTCGCCCAGGACTGAGCATCACGCGGCGGGCGGCTCGGCGGCATGCTGGACTCTTTCCCCGGCCGCCCGCGACGCTATCCTCGGCGGCACCCGCCCCCGCCTGCCCGGCCTCTGCCAACAAGGCCCGCAAGCACGGGCGCACTTTCGGGAAGATCGGACGGTTCGAGCCGACATCTCAGGTGTGCTCGGCCTGCGGCAGGAAGGATGGCCCGAAGCCGCTCAGCATCCGCGAGTGGACCTGCCAGGACTGCAGCATAGAGGGTTCCGTGCGATCACGCCTCGATGGTGTATCAGGGCCGCGCTGGCCGCCTCCGCCCAACAGAGCCCGTACGGCGGGCACGCCGTTGGGGAATGGGAGTGCGGCCGGGGATCTTCCGGGCCGGCCGGAGCAAGGGGGACGTCTATGCGGATCTTGCTGGTGGCCAGCGGCTACAACAGCATGGCGCAGCGGGTGCATGCCGAGCTGGCCGATCGGGGGCGCGAGGTGTCGGTCGAGCTGGCGCTGGGGGATGAGCTGCTTCGTGATGGGATCCGCCGCTTTGACCCGGACCTTGTCCTGGCGCCGATGCTGACCACGGCGATTCCCGCGGACATCTGGTCGGCTCGGCCGTGCTTCATCGTCCACCCCGGGCCCCGGGGTGACCGCGGTCCGTCCTCGCTGGACTGGGCGATCATGGGCAGTGCCGGGCGCTGGGGTGTCACCGTGCTGCAGGCGAACGCGGAGATGGATGCCGGGGACATCTGGGCCAGCGCGGAGTTCATGATGCCCGGCTGCTCGAAGAGCTCCGTGTACCGCACCGAGGTGGCGGACGCCGCGGTGCAGGCGGTGCTGCTGGCCGTGGCTCGGTTCGCGGCACGTCGCTACCGGCCGGAGCCGCTGGACTACAGCCGCCCCGATGTCGCCGGGCAGTACCGCCCGCCATGCCGGCAGGCCGACCGCAGGATCGACTGGTCAGCCGAGCCCACGAGCGCGGCGCTGACCAAGCTGCGGGCCGCCGACTCCAGCCCCGGCGTCCTAGACGCGATCGGCGGCGCCGAGTATTACCTGGTTGGCGGGCACGAGGAAGACGACCGGCGCGGGCCCCCCGGCACAATCTTGGCCCAGCGAGACGGCGCCATCTGCCGGGCGACCACCGACGGAGCGGTCTGGATCCCGCAGCTGCGCCGCCGCCCGGCGCCCGGCGGGCCGAAAACATTCAAGCTGCCCGCCGCTCTGGCGCTGCGCGGACGCCTGGATGGCGTGCCGCAGGCCCCCGCACCGCTGATGACGCCGCCGGGTCGGCGCACCTACCAGCAGATCAGCTACCGCGAGTCCGGCAGCGTCGGCTTTCTGGAGTTCTGCTTCCCCGGCGGGGCGATGAGCACCGGGCAGTGCCGCCGCCTGCTCGCCGCCTACCGGCACGCCCAGGGCCGCCCGGTGAAGGTGATCGTGCTCAGCGGGCCCCGCGACATGTTCGCCAACGGCATCCACCTGAACGTGATCCAGGCCGCCGCGGACCCCGCCGGAGAATCCTGGCGGAACATCAACGCCATGGATGACCTGGTGGAGGCGATCTTGACCAACACCGGCCAGCTCACCGTGGCGGCTCTGGCGGGTAACGCCGCGGCCGGCGGCCTGATGCTCGCGCTGGCCACCGACCAGGTCTGGTGCCGGGCCGGCGCGGTTCTCAACCCGCACTACCGGCTGATGGGCCTGCACGGCTCGGAGTACTGGACCTACACCCTGCCCCGCCGCGTCGGGGCGCGCGAGGCCGCTCGGCTCACCGCCGAATGCCTGCCGGTCAGTCCCGCCTCCGCGCTGCGATCCGGCCTGATCGACCGGGTCATCGCCGCCGACGTGGCCGGTTACCGCACGCAGGTGGCGGCCGAGGCCGAACAACTGGCTCGCAGTCCCGATTACCCAGCGCGGCTGGCCGCCAAGGTACGGCAGCTCACCGCGGCCGAAAAACTTCGGCCCCTGGCCGCCTACCGGGCCGCCGAACTGGCCATCATGAGCCGCAACTTCTCCGGCCCGCGCGAGCCGTACGCCGAGCTGCGCCGGGCCTTCGTCCATAAGGAAAAGCCACCGCGCACACCGCCTCACCTCGCCCGGCACCGGACCCGTCCCTGGTCCTCCCGTCCGGGGCGGCCCAGCGCACAGGAGACGACCACCGGCCTGGCCCGCGCGAGCACCAGCTGGCAGCTCAAGACCGACTCAGATACACTTGGCTGCTAGATGAATGGCTTCGTGCTCAGCTATGAAAGTTTCGATCCGGCCGATGAGGGGCTGCGGGAGGCGCTGACCTCAACCGGCAACGGATACCTGTGCGGCCGCGGCAGCGCAGAGTGGGAAGACGCCGACGGTGTGCATTACCCCGGCACTTACGTGCACGGGGTCTACAATCGCGAGACGACGATCCTCGGTGGGCTGCCGGTACTCAATGAGGATCTCGTCAAGGTTCCCAACTGGCTGGTGCTCAAGCTGCGTATCGAGGGTGCGGAAGCAATCCGGCTGGCGGACGTTGAGCTGCTTGAATACCGCCACGAGCTCGACATTTACCGGGCGGTCGTAACCCGCGAGCTTCGCTTCCGGGACGCCGCCGGGCGGGAGACGGCACTGCGCAGCCGGCGATTCGTGAGCATGGCCGATTCGCACCGGGCCGGTATCGAGTGGACGCTGACGCCGCAGAACTGGTCCGGTCGGGTGGAGGTGATCTCGGCGATCGACGGACGGGTGACCAACCACGGCGTCGCCCGTTATCGGGAGCTCGAGGGCCGGCATCTCAATCCCGTTTCGCCGCGGACGTTTGGTGCGGAGGTCATCGCGCTGAAGGCCCAGACGCGGCAGTCGAACATTTACGTCAGCCAGGCGGCGCGTACCCGCGTCTTCCGTGGAAGCGAACTGCTCGCCGTTGAACGCAGCCTGCACCAGATGGAGGACTACATCCAGCAGGTGCTGGCGTTCGACGTCCGGCAGGGCGTACCGACCAGGATCGAAAAGATGCTGACGTTCTCGACCTCCCGTGACGCCGCGACCAGCGACACGCTCGCAAAGGCGGGGACATCGGCGCTTTGGCGGCCTGACTTCGAGGAGGCGCTCGAGCGCCATGTCTCTGCCTGGGACGAGTTGTGGCGCGTGTGCGATGTGCGCGTGCGCGGGGACGAGCGGGTCCAGATGCTGTTGCGGCTTCACGTCAACCACATCCTCCAGGTGTGCTCCCGGCATACGGCCGACCTGGACGCCGGAGTGCCCGCGCGCGGTCTTAATGGTGAGGCGTACCGTGGGCACGTTTTCTGGGACGAGCTGTATGTGTTCCCGTTCCTCAGCTTCCGTATGCCCGAGGTCACGCGTGAGCTGCTGATGTACCGTTACCGGCGCCTCGACGAGGCGCGGGCGGCGGCCCGTGAGGCCGGTTTCCGCGGGGCGATGTTCCCGTGGCAGAGCGGCAGCGAGGGCAAGGAGGAGACGCAGCGGGTGCACCTCAACCCGCTGTCCGGGAGCTGGGAACCGGACCTCAGCCGCAACCAGCGCCATGTGAACGCGGCAATCTTCTACAACATCTGGCAGTACTTCCAGGCCACGCGGGATCTGGCTTTCCTGCGGGATTACGGCGCGGAGATGATGGTGGAGATCGCGCGCTTCTGGGCGTCCATCGCCCAGTTCAACTCGGAGCGCGCGCGTTACGAGATCCACGGGGTGATGGGCCCGGACGAGTTCCACGAGAAGTACCCGGGCGAGGAGGAGGGTGGCCTGCGCAATAACGCCTACACGAACGTGATGGTGGCGTGGCTGTGCGAGCTCGCGGGCGAGGTGCTTTCGCTGCTGCCGGCAAGCAGGGCGGATGCGCTCCGCGCCAGGCTCGAGATCTCCGAGCAAGAGCTGAGGCTGTGGCAGGACATGAGCCGGCGCATGTTCGTTCCCTTCCACGGCGACGGCCTCATCAGCCAGTTCGAGGGCTACGAGGCGCTCGAGGAACTCGACTGGGACGGCTACCGCGCGAAGTACGAGAACATCCAGCGGCTCGACCGGATCCTGCGCGCCGAGGGCGACGACCCGAACCGCTACAAGATCGCCAAGCAGGCCGACACGGTGATGCTGTTCTTTCTCTTCTCCCCCAGCGCGCTCCGGCAGCTGTTCGAGCGCCTGGGCTATGAGTATCACCCGGACACCGCCGCCCGGAACATCGCTTACTACGACCAGCGCACGTCGCACGGCTCCACGCTGAGCTTCATCACGCACGCGGGTGTGCTGGCCAAGCTCGATCCGGAGAGTTCCTGGGAGCGCTTCCTGGTGGCGCTGAACAGCGACGTGGAGGACATCCAGGGGGGGACGACCAGGGAGGGCATTCACATGGGTGTCATGGCCGGGACGCTCGACCTCATGCAGCGCGCCTACCTCGGCACGGAGATTCGCGACAATGTTCTTTACTTCGAGCCGAGGCTTCCCGGTCCGATCGAGGAGCTGTCGTTCGCGGTACAGTTCCGCCGGACGCCGCTCCTAGTGACGTTCAACAACGATTGGCTCACGCTCGCGCTTCATCCTGAGGGCGCGAGCGGGCCGATAAGGGTCGGGGTCGGTGGCGAAATCCGCGAGCTCAGCCCCGGGGACCGGTGCACGTTCCGGCTTTCCCCGGCTATACCGGCCGAATAGCGCCGCGACAGCGGCTGAGGGGCAGGACGGGTGCCGAAGTTCCGGGGAGCGATTTTCGACGTCGACGGAGTGCTCGTTGACTCGCCGCACGAGAAGGCGTGGCGTGAGTCGCTGCGCCAGCTGATGGAGTCGGACTGGAGCGGCATCCGCAACCAGACGAGCTGGTCGCCGGAGGCGTTCACGTCCCGCGTCTACGAGGAGCAGATGTCCGGCAAGCCTCGGATGAGCGGCGCGCGCGCGGCACTGGCGTACTTCCACGTCCCCGATGACGACGGCAGGCGCCTGGCCGAGTACGCCGATCGAAAGCAAACGATGGTGATCCGGCTGATCGAAGCCGGCGACTTCACCGCATACCCGGACGCGCTGCGCTTCATCATCGCCGTCAAAGACGCCGGGATCAGGGTGGCGGCCGCCTCGTCCTCCAAGAACGCCGACCTGTTCCTGCGTCAGATAAGGCTCGACAGCTTCGCGCAGGAGCACGCGATCGTGTCCGCCTCAGTGCGGCCCGGGCTGACGCTGCTCGAGTTCTTCGACGCCGACGTGTCAGGCCGGGACTTCGCGCACGGAAAACCACATCCCGAGATGTTCCTCACCGCAGCGCATGAGCTCGGGACCGCACCCGAGGAATCGATCGTGATGGAGGACGCCGCGGCGGGCGTCCAGGCTGCCAAGGCCGGCGACATGGCGGCGATCGGAATCGCACGCGCCGATGACGCCGGGCTCCTGGCCGCGGCGCACGCCGACATCGTGGTCAGCACGCTCGACCAGGTCGACCTCAGCGCGCTGGCCAACGGCAGCCTGGCCACAAAGAAGGCCTAGCTCGTACCGGTTCAAGCTTGCCCGGCCCCGATAACCAGCACATCGCAGTCGGTGCCGGTTATCAGCTCCCTCCGTGCACGCCGGTCATGAGGCCGGCCAGGTCCTCGGGGGCGCGGAACGACGGCGGTGGTATGTGTGGGGGGATTGGGGGGCCACTTCCGATTGGGGCACTGTGCGATTTATCAAGGCACGAACAGAGCAGGGGGCACGGCTGGGCGTCCTCCGGCCGGACGGCGTGGCCGAGCTCGCCCGCGAGCAGGACCTGCTGGAGCCTTATTTCGGCGACGACGGCGAGGCCCTCCGCGCGCTGGCCGACGCGATCCACGCCGACCCGGCGGGGGAGTCCGATCTGGATCACCTTGCCCTGCTGAAGCCCGTCGACCCGGTGTCCATGCGCGACTTCATGGTCTTCGAGGAGCACATCCTGCCGTCCTGGCGCCGGTCCGGGATGAGCCGCGGCCCGGACGTCTGGTACGAGCAGCCCATCGGCTACTTCAGCAACGCCGCGACGATCCGCGGGCCGCGCGACCCGATCGAGATCCCGGGCGGCTCGGAGCGGCTCGACTTCGAGCTGGAGGTCGGTGCGGTCATCGGCCGCGATGCCGTCTCGGTCGCCCCCGCCAACGCGGCGGACCACATCGCGGGCTTCTGCATCCTGTGCGACTGGTCGGCCCGCGACCTGCAGTTCCGCGAGATGGACGGCCGCCTCGGCCCCTTCAAAGGCAAGGACTTCGGCTCGTCCCTAGGCCCGGTCTTCGTCACCCCCGACGAGCTGGCCTCCCGCCGCAGCGGCAACGGCTACGACCTGGTCATGACGTCCACGGTCAACGGGCGGCAGTACGGTAGCGACACCTGGTCCTCGGCGTACTGGTCCTTCGAGGAGCTGATCTCCTACGCCTCATGGAACTCCCGGGTGGAGGCCGGCTCGATCATCGGCAGCGGCACCTGCCAGGGCGGCTGCATCCTGGAGCTTTCCATCCGGCACAGCCCGGACCAGTACCCCTGGCTCGCCCCGGGCGACGAGGTCACCCTCAGCATCGAGCTGATGGGCGAGATCAGGGCCGCGGTGAAGCCCCCGGCCCGCGGCCCCTGGCTCGGCCGCAAGACCATCACCCACCCCGGCCCCAGCAAGGCCCCCGCCTAGCTAGCCCCAGCAAGGCCCCCGCCTAGCTAGCGGTCGGCCGGCCGCTTTCCCGGCGTCTGCGGCATCACCCCCAAAGGGTGATGTCGGCTGCTTCTCCTTAGCGCAGATTTGCAGGAGGAACGCAGCAACAGCCGGGAAGTCGTCCGCGCGAACGCGACATGGATTGACGACCCGCGAACGCGAGTGTGATGGGTCAGCCCGCCGGGAGACCGTCAGCCTGCGCGGTCGTTCTGCTTGGGACCAGCACGTCGGCAGCGGTCCGCGGTGGGCACTGGCCGACGGTACGGCGCCGTTGCGCAAAGGGAGTGGTCATGACTACGACGGCTGATCGTGTCGCGAGCAGGCGGTCTGGTGCGCGAGCAGCTGACCGGGGCCCGGATCTGGCCACAACTCCCACGTCGGGGCTGCGGGTGCAGTTGTGCGGGGACGCGCACGCCCAGTGATTGCGCAGACCTGCACATCGCAGCCGATGCCTGCGTGGCTGAGCGCTGACCGGCGATGAACGCCGAGTTTTTCGCGTTGGCCTTTACCGCGGCGCTGAACCCGAAGCTGCTGGCCATCGACCTGCTGCTGATCGAGAACCGGCGGCCGCGGGCGATGTTCCTGTGCCTGCTCTTGGGGGGCATGACCGTGGCCTTGACGGTCGGCCTGCTGGACGTGCTCGTCTTCCGCGCCGATGCCGTCAAGGCCCAGGTCTCGGTGAGCGCGGGCATCGACTTGGGCCTCGGCCTGTTCCTGCTCGTCGTCGGCGGCCTGCTCGTCACGGGCCGCCTGCACGGTCGGCGGAAGGTGCCCATCCCGGCCGGGGATGGGCTGCCGGAAAAGCCGCAGAAGAAGGACGGCTGGGCGCAGCGAATGCTCGCGGAGCCCCGGCTCGGGCTCGCCATGCTCATCGGCGCACTGGTCGGGATCCCAGGCGCCAGCTACCTCACCGCGCTGCACAACCTCATCAATGGGAAAAACTCCACCGCCACCCAGGTCCTCGCCGTGGTGGTCTTCGTGATCATCGACTTCATACTGATCATCATTCCGTTCGCGTTCCTGGAGCTCAGACCCGAGGGCACCAAGGTGGCGCTCAAGCGCACCCAGGACTGGCTGCTGGGCCACGCCTTGCAGCTCATGGCCACCATCGCCTTGCTCCTGGGCGCCTACCTGACCGTCAGCGGCCTGATACGCCTGAGCTGACCTGGCTCCTGTGCGTGCGGGTCACTCGGCTGCGTGCCGGTCAGTCGACCACGATGACCGAATCGACGCCCCCGTAGGGGTTCGGCTCATAGCGGTCGGCCTGCCCGTTTTCCCACCGCTCGCCGTCGAGCAGGTACCGGTAGCGGTAGCTGCGGCCCGGCTCGAGCGGAATGGAAACCTGCCAGCTGCCGTCGTCGCCGCGTTCCAGCGCGGTGGCCTCCGCCGACCAGCCGTTGAAGTCTCCGCACAAGGCCACGCTGCCGGCGTCCACGTCCGCCGGAAGAGTAAAGGCGACGTCGACGGTGCTTGCCGCCGTGGCTGATGTGTCCTCCCGGGCCTGGTCCGCGGTGTCCTCCCGGGCCTGGTCCGCGGTGTCCTCCCGGGCCTGGTCAGGGGCAACGGGGCCAGCGGCAGCGGTGGTGGCGTCCGTCGCCTCTCCGGCCGACCAGGCCTCCGGGGGTGCCGCCCGCGGAGGCTCGTCTGCCGGGGGCTCGCCCGTCGTCGGCGCGCCCGCCGGGGGTGTGCCTGCCCGGGGCGTGCCTTTCGGCGGTGTACCCGCTCCGGGCGCCCCGGACGGTCCCGGGGCCCTGGTCCGCCGTAGCAGCGTCTCGCCGCGCCGGGCGATCTCGTCGTCGGCCAGCAGCCATCCGGCGATCTCGTCGAGGGATCCGAGGAAATACCGCACGTCACTGCGCGGGGGTGCGTCCTCGTCCCAGTAGTGGGCCAGGATGCATTCGTCGAGGCAGGCAATCGGCAGCCGAACGGCCGAGTACTCCAGCTTGGCCAGGATGCGCGGCACGGTGGTGAGATCCATCATGATCTGCTTTCTGTGGCCGTTTCCTCGGTCGCAACGACAGCGGTATGGCCCGATTTAGCAGACCGTGCCCGGGCCCCGAAGAGGCAAACGTCCCGCCGGCCGGGCGTACAGGCCGTCCTGGTCAACCCTTCAGGGAAGGGCACTAATTTTGGGGGCATGGACGAATTTTGGGGGCATGGACGAATTCCGGGCCCGGCGGGTGGTCGATGCCCTCCGCGACCGTGGCATCAACGCCCACCTGGCCAGGGGCGGAGTGAGCCAGTTCGGCGTGCCCGTATCCGTCCTGAGGTAGCGCTGGCCGGGCCAGCCAACCTGGAAGCGGGCCAGGCCAGAAACGCGCTAGGCCCGTTTCGGCTGGGGCACCCCAGCCCGTTTGCCTCCCGGCGGGGCACCAGCACCCCGGCGATCCGCCGGGCGCCGCCACCGGGTCTCCGGCGGGCCATCCTGGGCCAGCAGGTGCACTACCAGCACCTCCGTCGGGGCCGTGGGCCGCGAGCTGGTGACCGCGTGCCACGGCCGCCGCATGGGGGTCCCCGACACCGGGATCTCCTCCAGTTGCTCGGCCGCGAGCAGCCTGCGGACCGCGTCCCGCGACACCAAGGTCGCGCCCAGTCCGGCCGCCGCGCCGGCCACGACCGCGCCGTTGGAGCCCAGCGTCAGGGTGGGAGGCGCAACCTCGAGGGAGGCCAGCAGCGCCTCAGACGTCTCCCGGGTGCCGGAACCGGTCTCGCGCATGAGCCAGGTGGTCCGCTCCAGATCGAAGTCACCCGCCACCGCGGGCGAACCGACCACCACCAGGGCGTTGGGCCGGACGGCGCGGACGATAGCCCCCAGCGAGGCCGGTGCCCGTCCGGCGATCACGAGATCGGCCTCGTGCGCGGCCAGCAGCCCCCACACGTGCTCCCGGGTCCCCACTTCCAGGCCCAGCTGAATGCCGGGATGCTCCGCGCGGAACGACGCCAGCACCACGGGTAGCACGTGCTCGCCCGCGGTCGTGACCGCCGCGAGGCGAACCTGCCCCTTGGTGGGATCGGCGTCACCGCGCGCGGCGGCGAGCGCCTCTTCGTGCAGGCCGAGGATCGTGCGCGCGTACCCCGCATAGGTGAGCCCGGACGGCGTCAGGCGCAGCCCGCGTCCCTGGCGCTCCAGCAGCGGCGCCCCGACGTCCCGGGTCAGCGCCGAGACGGCGGCCGACACCGCCGACTCGGTCACGACCAGGCGCTGCGCGGCCGCCCGGACCGAACCGGTCTCCGCCACCGCCACGAACGCCCGGAGCCGCGCCTCGGTCGTCATCGCCCGCTCCCTCGCTTAACCGATCCCTCGGGTATTACCGACGATACTTGAGGGACGGGGCGAGGCTCTGGAGCGTGGCTTAGCGCGAACGAGCCTCGAAGGGCTTCCCGGTTCCCGTGGTGCAGAACAGTCGCGGGCTTTCCAGGTGAGGAATATCCCTCCAGTCAATCCGTCTTCTGGCGCCCCGAAGGTTTCCCACACTTTAGCGATCACTCAAGTGTCCTCGGCAACCCTTGATAGACATTGCAACCAAACGCCCGCAGGCTAGGTACTGACGCGGAAATCCGACCGCCCCACAGCGACGCGGACCGGCCGCCGAAAGGCCAGGAGGAAACGTGAGCGAGCGCTGGAACGCCGGGGTCATCCCCTACGCGGAGATGGGCTTTTGGCAGCCGGACTACGAGCCGAAGGACACTGACGTGCTGGCCGCGTTCCGGCTCGTCCCGCAGCCGGGGGTGCCGCCGGAGGAGGCGGGTGCCGCGGTGGCCGGCGAGTCCTCCACGGCCACCTGGACGGTGGTGTGGACCGACCGGCTGACCGACTACGAGAGCTACCAGGCCAAGTGCTACGCGGTGGAGCCGGTGCCCGGCACGGGTGCCGATGGGCAACCGCCGCAGTTCATCGCCAAGATCGCCTATGACCTCGACCTGTTCGAGGAGGGCTCGATCGCCAACCTCACCTCCTCGATCATCGGCAACGTCTTCGGCTTCAAGGCGCTGAAGTCGCTGCGGCTGGAGGACATGCGGATCCCGACGCACTACGTCAAGACATTCCAGGGCCCCGCGCACGGCATCGTCATGGAGCGCGAGTACCTGAACAAGTACGGGCGGCCGCTGCTCGGGGCCACCACCAAGCCGAAGCTCGGGCTGTCGGCCCGCAACTACGGCCGGGTCGTCTACGAGGCGCTGCGCGGCGGCCTCGACTTCACCAAGGACGACGAGAACATCAACTCACAGCCGTTCATGCGCTGGCGGGACCGCTTCCTGTTCTCGATGGAGGGGGTCAACCGGGCGCAGGCCGAGACGGGTGAGATCAAGGGCCACTACCTGAACGTCACCGGTGCGACGATGGAGGACATGTACGAGCGCGCCGACTTCGCCCGGGATCTCGGCAGCATCGTTGTCATGGTCGACCTGACCGTCGGTTACACCGCGATCCAGTCGATGGCCAACTGGGCCCGCAAGAACGGCGTCCTGCTGCACCTGCACCGCGCCGGGCACGGCACCTACACCCGGCAGAAGAACCACGGCGTGAACTTCCGGGTGATCGCCAAATGGATGCGGCTGGCGGGCGTGGACCACATCCACGCCGGCACCGTGGTCGGCAAGCTGGAGGGCGACCCGAACGCGGTGGCCGGCTACTACGACACCCTGCGCCTGAACCACGTTCCGGCAGACCCGGTGAAGGGCCTCTACTTCGATCAGGACTGGGCCTCCCTGCCCGGCTGCATGCCGGTGGCCTCCGGCGGCATCCACGCCGGCCAGATGCACCAGCTGCTGGACCATCTCGGCGAGGACGTCATCCTCCAGTTCGGCGGCGGCACGATCGGGCACCCGATGGGCATCGCGGCGGGCGCCACCGCGAACCGGGTCGCGCTGGAGGCGATGATCAAGGCGCGTAACGAGGGCCGCGATTACCTGCACGAAGGCAGGGACATTCTCCAGGCCGCGGCCAAGCACTGCCGGGAGCTCGACGTGGCCCTGTCCACCTGGGGTGACATCACGTTCAACTACGAATCCACCGACACCCCGGACGTGCTGGCCACGCCCACCGGCCGGTGAGGGGGGACCATGCGCATCACCCAGGGCACCTTTTCCTACCTGCCTGACCTGACCGACGAGGAGATCACGGCCCAGGTGCAGTACGCCCTGGACCAGGGCTGGCCGCTGTCGGTGGAGTTCACCGACGACCCGCACCCGCGCAACACGTACTGGGACATGTGGGGCCTGCCCATGTTCGACGCCCACGACGCGGCCGGGGTCATGCAGGAGATCTACGAGTGCCGGAAGGCATACCCGGACCGCTACATCCGCGTCAACGCCTACGACGCGTCAAAGGGCCGCCAGACGACCGCGCTGTCGTTCATCATCAGCCGCCCGCCCACCGAGCCCGGTTTCCGGCTGGACCGGCAGGAGATATCCGACCGCCGCATCCGCTACACGACGCACGCCTACGCGACCGACCGGCCGGCCGGGACGCGCTACTCCCCGTCGTGACCACGCCGACCGGCCAGGATGCGAGCACCAGGCCGTCGTTCGGCATGCCCGGCCCGGCCGCCGGCCGCGAACCGGTGGCGGGCGGCGGGCCGCCTGCCGGTTCGCCGCCAGCAAATATTCCGCCGAACGGACCTGCTGCGGACATGCCCCCCGATGGGACGGTCGACCTGCTCGACGCCCGTCAGCTTTCCGGTGTGGACGACATCCTGGATGCCCTGGACCGCGAGCTGGTCGGGCTGGCGCCGGTCAAGACGAGGATCCGGGAGATCGCCGCACTGTTGCTGGTGGACGCGCAGCGGGCGCGGTTCGGCCTCGTGTCGGCCCGGCCGAACCTGCACATGTGCTTCACCGGCGGGCCGGGCACGGGCAAGACCACGGTGGCGCTGCGGATGGCCGAGCTGCTCAAACGGCTCGGCTACTCCCGGCGCGGGCACCTGGTCGCCGTCACCCGCGAGGAACTCGTAGGCCAGTACGTCGGGCACACCGCGCCGAAGACCAAAGAGGTCCTCAAGCGGGCCATGGGCGGTGTGCTGTTCATCGACGAGGCCTATTACCTGTACCGCGCGGAGAACGAGCGCGACTACGGACAGGAGGCCATCGAGATCCTGCTCCAGGTCATGGAGAACCAGCGCGAGGACCTCGTGGTGATCCTGGCCGGCTACAAGGACCGGATGGACACGTTCTTCCAGTCCAATCCCGGCATGAGCTCCCGGATCGCGCACCACATCGATTTCCCCGATTACTCACTCGATGAGCTGGTGTCGATCGGGGACCTCATGGTGGCTGAGGCCGGATACCGGCTGTCCCCGGCGGCCAAGGCCACCTTCCGCGACTACCTGGCCCGGCGCCGCGCGCAGCCGAGGTTCTCGAACGCCCGGAGCGTCCGCAACGCGCTGGAACGGGCCCGCCTGCGGCACGCCGGCCGTGTCCTGGCCGGCGAGCCGACCGCGGTGACCAAGGACGACCTGATGCGCCTGGAACCCGAAGACTTCCTCCTCAGCCGCGTCTTCACCGACTCGCCCGACTTCCCCGACTAGCCCGACGTCTTCCCCGGCTCGCCCGACGTCTTCCCCGGCTCGCCCG
>Ga0181538_10002211_pt1 | contig 20536 bp, 14 predicted proteins | sample PEATcosm2014_Bin_40_FD_119773 | JGI IMG/M metagenome (GOLD analysis project Ga0181538, IMG submission 119773) | Peatland microbial communities from MTU Mesocosm Facility, Houghton, MI, USA - PEATcosm2014_Bin23_30_metaG | ecosystem: Environmental > Terrestrial > Soil > Wetlands > Peat | place... | reverse complement strand
GGCACCTTCTTGATCTCGCCTGTCTCCCTATCTTTGACCTCGTAGGGCTTCCAGAAAACCACCATCGACGATTTCTCGCCCCTCCTCACATTCCCGCCACGCTCCAAGGCTTGCTTGAACGTGAGCCAGTAGGCGGATTCGTAGTTTTTCGCATACGCTGTGAAGGCCAGTAGAAATACGTTGACGCCGCGGTAGGGTTTCCCGGTGTTGAGGTTTCGCGGGTGGCGCGCGCCGGAGCGGCCGAGAATGGGCGACCGCCAGGGAACAACGCCGCAGTCGAGCATCTCGATCACCTGGTCGGTGATGCGCTGGTATAGGTCACTAGGCCGCTGTTGGCCGAGCCGTGAAGACGTGGGTGCTTCGCTTTCTGAATTTCTCATAGTCTTCCGGCATGTCGCCAAGACTACGACGACGGATCGCGGAGGCGCAAGTCAATTTGGCCTGGGTAGCAAAAACCCAAATCGGGTCCCCTTCCCTTCCCCGGTTCCGAAGCATGCCTGCAAGCGCATCGACTCTGCGAGTGGGCGAATCATGGCGATGGCATGAATGTGCGTTGACAACCTAACAATGTGCGATTGTGCAACAATGTCATAGTGGCGCATTGGCAATGTGCAACGATGCGACCGAAGAGATACCGAATTCCCCTCGCCTGGGCTTTCCCACAGTCATTGACTGGCAGCGCGTCGTCGTATACGGCCATCGGTGGCATGGAGCGCCGCGAGATCGGCGGTGGTCAGCGATCGCGGATCGTAGGCGATCAAGGCCAGACGAACGGCATCGCTCATGGGGATTCTCTCTCCGAGCGACAGCGCCTGATTGATAATCCGGTTGATACGCTCATGGTCGTGGGCCGTGAATCGAAGGCCACTGGTCCTAACCGCGGGCCGCATGGGTACAACTGCGGGCATCCGCGTAGCCGCCGGCGCTGGCGGCGGCGTGATGGAGGCGGCTGGCACGGGGGGCGCCGGTGTTTTGGCCGGTGTGGGAACGGATGCGGCCAAGCGGGAGTTCCGATCCATGGCCTTCCCCAGCAGGGCCATCGTCGAATCGGCCAGGGATTTGGTGGTGGGAGTGGATTTAGTCATAGAAAATGGATGTGCGGCACGTTGGCAAGGTGCAATGATGGCATGGTGCTAAGTTGCAAGGTTGGCAGAGTGCGAATGTGCAACATTGGCAATGTGCGACAGTTCGGGTGCGAGGGTGAAGAGTTCCAGCGCCATCTGGGCCAGTTCGATGCGGGCGACGGAGGGCAGGGCGCGCCATCCTTCAAGCTGTGCAACCTGATAGGCGGTGCGCTGATAGAGCACTCGCTGTAGGGCAGGGAAGGGGAGCTTTGCGGCGATGGCCGGCAGCGTATCGGCAAAGCGGTTGGAAGCCTGGATTCGGTTGAAAAGGACGACGGTTCGCCCGGACCGCTCCTGGGCAATGATGGTCGCCGTGGCCGCGGTGGCGCCGATGTCGGTGGGACTGGGGGTGGTGATCAGAACTACGACATTGGCGGTGCGCATGGCCAAGAGCGTGTCGGGGTGGTGGATGTTGGGGGGCGTGTCGATGATGACGAGCGGCCCGGCGGCCGGCTGTGCTTCAACGACCGGAAGCCCCATGTTTTCGGCGAAGGTGGTGGCACTTCTTTGTGGATCGCGGTCCAGCAGGACTACGCCCCGGCCTACCTGCTGGAGGGCCAGCGCCAAAAGCAGAGAGACGGTCGTTTTGCCCACGCCGCCTTTGCCGTTAATCAGTGCAAGGGTAAGGCTCATAAGGATGGTGCTGATGTTGCACAATGGCATGTTGCCACCGTGCGATGATGTCACGTTAGCGCCGTTCCTCCTGCGTTGGCAAGCATTTTCGGAGCGAAAGAATGAGAGGGTGGGGGAAGGAGACGGGGAGGTAGGGCGGCACTGTGGAAGCGTCGTCTGTCGCGATGGTCCAGTTTACGTTGCTTCCCGACGGACATCGCCCAAGGGGCGGAACCACGAACTCGCGATCTACAATCGATCCGCCAGAAACTTGGCGTCCTTATTGGTACTATTTTGCGGCGCCGCCGCCGAGCCGGCGGACGGGATCGTCGAAACGCTGGCTGTGTAACTCGTCGCGAAAAGAGCCTTCGGTCTCTTGCTCGTTACATGACTGATAACTGCCTTGGATACGCCGATCGCCTTGGACTTCGGCGCTGGCGGGGCTGCGGCGGTTGTCAGAGTGGTGACCGCTATCACCGTCGGAGTTGCCGAAGCTACGGCTGGGGCAGGGGACATGGTGTTCGTGGCGATCGACGACGCGGTGGAAGTTGTCACCGGCGAAGCCGTTGAAGCGACTGCCGGTGTGGCGGGCGCGGCTAGGAGCGGGGCTGACGACGCCACTGCCGCTCCACTGGCACCCTGGTTGAAATTCGCTGCCAGGTCAGTGAAGTCGGCGGCGTTGACCAGGCCGTCGTAATTGAAATCGCCCTGGTCCCAGCCGGTGACGCTCTGGTTGAAGTTCGCCGCTAGGATGGTGAAGTCGGCGGCGTTGACCAAGCCATCAAGATTGGCGTCGCCGAGAAGCGTGTATTTTATTTCGATCTGTCCGGACGCCAGGCCGGCCGGGTTATGGGGATCGGCCGAGTCAGCGTAGCCGACGCCGTAGGACAGGCCATTGGTCTTGGTTTGGGCCGCCGTCGAGATGATCCCAGGGCCGTTCCAACCTCCGCCGTTATAGCCGCTCTTGATGTAGCCGGCGATGGCGGAGATGGGATCGGGATTCGATCCGTAGTTGATGAACATGGTGTAATTGCTCACGTCGAGGCTTCCGCTTCCGACCAGTTGCAAAGCCCCGATATGTTGATCGCTCGCCAGAACCACGCTCGCGCCGTTTTCGATCTGGAGGGAATAATTCGGGAGTAAAGCGGACAAATCGCTGGTGAGGGTTACCGTGCCGGAAAGGATGTCGAGCGACTGCGCCCCGGGACTTCCCGTAATGGTGTATATCGCTCCACTGCCAGCTACCAGTCCCGGCGCATTGAGGTTAGCACCTTGGTTGAAGTTGGCCGCCAGGTCGGTGAAGTCAGCGCCGTTGACCACGCGGTCATAATTGAAATCACCATGGTCCCAGCCGGTGACGCTCTGGTTGAAGTTCGCCGCCAAGATGGTGAAGTCAGCGCCATTGACCAAACCATCGAGGTTGGCGTCGCCATTCAGCGTGTACTTCAGTTCAATTTGTCCATTGCTGAGGCCCTGGACAACGCCATCCGCACCATCAGCGAAGCCGACGCCATAGGCGCCCTTACTGATCGCGGCAGCCGAACTGTCGATGCCGGGGCCACTCCAATTTCCACCGTTGTAGCCGCTGGCGAGACTTTGCAGGATAGCCGACTTCGGGTCGGAATTGGAGCCGTAGTTGATAATCAATTCATTGTTGCCAAGGTCGAGTGTTCCGGTTCCCGCAATCGTCAGATTCGATACGGTGGAAACTCCAAGGCCCAATGGCAGCCGCAATGTGCCCCCGCTTACGGTTAGGTTCCCGATGGTAAACGGAGAACTCAACAGCACCGTGCCGCCGGAAATGACCACGTTCGTCGTGCTCGTGGGCACTTGTCCACCACTCCAGTTTGCGGGGTTGCTCCAACTATTTGATTGGGTTCCAGCCCAAACATCGGGGGCTGGGTTCACAGTAAAACTTTGTTGTATGGGCGAAGCGGCGTTGTAATCGGCGTTGCCAGCCTGTGATGCCTGTACCGTGACCGTGCCGACGCCGGTGACAGTCAGGACGCTTCCCGACAAAGTCGCGGGACCGGAAACGATGCCGAACCCGACAGGCAACCCGGAGCTTGCACTTGCGTTGAGCGCAAACGGGGCATCTCCAACGGTCTGGGTGCTGAGTGATCCAAAGGAAATCGTCTGGCTCGCCGGCAAAACGCTGAAGTTAACGTCTACGTTTGAAGCGGGGTCGTAATTTAAGCTACCAGCTTGAGATTCCTGAAGGGAAACGCTTCCCGCGCCCGTGAGGGTGATGACATCGTTCGAAACTGTCGCCGGCCCGGAAACGACGCTGAGGCTTACGGGCAAGCCGGAACTTGCCGCGGGGTCCACGGCAAACGGCGCTACTCCAAATGTCACATTACCCAGAGACAGCGGGACGATGGTCTGGTTCGCTTGGGCCACTGCGAACGACTGCGTCACCGTTGGCGCGGCGATATAAAACGCGTTGCCGCCTTGAGATGCGCTAACAACAACCGTCCCTGCTCCGGTTGTTGTGATTACATTGTTCTGAAGCGTCGCCGGTCCGGACACGATGCTGAATGCGACTGGAAGACCCGAACTTGCCGTGGCATTCAGCCCAAAAGGCGCATCGCCGAACGTGACGTCCGCCGGCGCCGGGAAAGTAATTGTCTGGGCTGACTGCACGGGCGTATAGTCCACGGTCAGCACGCTGCTGCTTTCATTGCCGGCGGCATCCATGGCGGTGACCGTGATATCATTGCTTCCCGACTGCAGCACGATGCTGCTCACTGACCAATTGGTGGTTCCCGTCGCAATTCCGCCGCCGCCCTGATCGTTCGTCCATACCACCTGAGTGACGCCGACGTTGTCCGATGCAATTCCGCCGATGCCGATCGTGCCGCTGTTCGTCGCATAGGTCGAACCGGCAGTGGGACTGGAAATACTGATACTCGGTGGCACATAATCAAGCAATTTGATGACATCAAGTCCGCCTGCGCTATCCGCAACGTAGACCTGATTTCCAACCACCGAAACACCCCAAGCAGCCGAAACTGTGGCATAAGAGGCAACGACCCTTAGATTTGCTGGATCAGTTGGATCAAGTACCAAGACCCCGCCGGCTCCGGCCCCAGCGTAAAGTAGACCGTTGAAGACAGTAAGGCCTCCGACATAACCGTCATTGGGGACCGTATAGGTGCTGACTAGCGTGGGTGCGCTTGGTGTGCTAACGTCAAACACCTGAATGAAGCCCTCGCCACCTATATATACATAATGCCCATCGGCCGAGATGGCAATTGAATAAGCGAGTTCTTCAGTGCTGGTGGTACCCACGATGTTTGGAGACGATGGGTTGGCAATGTTGATTACCTGTAAGGTACCCAACTCATCCTCCGCGTAGGCGTAGTTTCCGGATACGCAGTCGGCAAAATAATCTCCGCTCAATCCATTACTGGTCACCGAGCCAATTTCTGTCGGCGAGTTGGGGTTGGATATGTTGATGGCTTGGAATTCAGGGACATCTGTAGTTGGATTTCCGCCGGCGAGGTACGCGATAGACCCTACGACTTTGACAGCCACGACGTAAAAGGTGCTGCCGGCAATACTTGGACTATAGGTCGCCGCAAGAATCGGAGCATCTGGGTTCGACACATTGACAATACTCAAGCTTGCGTTTGCGACGTATGCGAACCCATTTTCCACGTCAAGGTTATAAGCATTTCCATTCTCCAACGATACGTTGCCGTCCAAGACAGGCTCGTCCGGATTAGAGACATCAATGGTTTGCATTCCCTGCGGTAGGGCCACATAGGCAGTATTTCCAACATTCACCACGTCGTCAGCAAAGCCGATTGGTCCACTATATTGGCCCACTGGTGCCATGGGAGACGAACCGCTGCTCGCCACTACCAACCCGTTTTGTGCTGCCATTAAAATCACGCTGCCGTCGGCCGCGACTTGGTAAATCTCGCCGAAATAGCCTTCGCTGGTTGCCAAAGTTGTCATATTCGCTGGATTAGAAACATTGATCGCATTCACCCACGTGTAATAGCAGCCGTAAACCACGCTGCCCGAAACAGCGATGTCAAAGGATTGGTAAAATGTGTAAGTTCCGAGCAATGTCGGCGCATCTGGATTGGAAATATCTATAGCTTGCAGATTTCCATTGGCTACATACGCAATGGTGCCCTCAATCGCGATGCCACCGCTCGCGGAGGCAGTGGAAAGTGAGCCTCGGAGAATTGGATCGCTTGGAGTCGTTACATCCACAACCTGAAGTCCTTTTAAGCTGTCGCCCAAGTAGGCGAACGTGCTACTGCCACTGGTACGAAGAGCAACTTGGAAAACAGTCCCGCCTGTCGATACCGTTGTGGTCAGCGTGGGAGCCGAGGGGTTTGAGATATTGATGATTTGCAGACCAGCGTTTCCGTCCGCGACGTATGCTTCATTCCCCATCACTGCCACATCCAGAGCCGGATCCGGCAAGTCGTAAAAGCCCCGAACGGACGGTGCTGACGGGTTACCGACATTCACCACCTGCAATCCCCCATCGTCATCCGCTACATATGCAAACGAACCCGATACGGCAATATCGTCGATTTCGGCAGGCACAGGAATGCCACCTACGAACGACGGGGCGTCTGGATTCGAAATGTTGATCACATCCAAACTGGAGCCTTCGCCGATGTAGGCGTAATTCCCCTGGACGGTAACCGCCGTTACCGCTCCGCCAAGCTGCCCCAACAATTGCATGTTGGTCCCGCGGGGAACAACGTATGTAAAGCCATTGGAGTCTGTCGCAGTGCCATCCGGCACCGTGACGCTTACCGGAACCGTTCCGTAGGAGATTTGGCCTGGCACGGTTGCCGTGATCTCGGTGGAGCTATTCACCGTCACGTTCGTCGCGGCCACGCTGCCAAACATTACGGTCGCTGCCCCTGCAAAATCCGACCCCTGAATCGTGACTTGTATGCCGCCTGCGAGCGGTCCCGTGTTTGGAGAAACCGACGAAACGATCGGCGTCCCAGACGGCGGACTGTATGCCTCGTTAATGACAGTCGTCTGGTTGTCGTTCACAACGATCGTCTGGCTCGCTGGCGTCACCCAACCTGCCACCGAAGCAAATCCAATTGTGTGTTGCCCTACGGATAATCCTGAGGCTGTCGCCGAACTGTTCAGCCAATTGCCGCCATCCACGCGCCATTGTGCGCCGGCCGCAATTGCTGCCTGTGGTGTGATCGCCACTTGGAGATTGCCGGTTTGCACCAGCGGCGTATAAGCTTGGCTGACCGATGTGGTCTGGCCCCCGTTGACGTTTACAAATTCATACTGCGAAACGGTAAAACCCGGCAGAGACAGAAAATCAATCTCGACTTGACCGGCCCCTAACCCGGAAACCGTTGTTCCGCTGTCCAGCCATGCTCCACCGTCGATGCTCCATTTTGCGCCGGATGCCACGGCATTTGTCGGCGTAAGCGTTACCTGTAACGATCCATGCGTGAGGTCGCCAACCGCATAGTTGGCGGTGATCGTCATATTGGAGTTCATTGTGACCGTCACCGGATTCTGCGACCCGCTGAGGTTGCCACTCCAGCCTGTGAAGTGATATCCGGTATCGGCGACGGCCGTCAGCGTTACCGGCGTTCCCGCGGTGTAACTGGACGCGGAAGGGTTGCGGTAGACGTTGCCGTAATTCGAAAAAATCGACAACCAATACGGGCCGTTCGATTGTGAGTACGTTGCGGTATCTCCCGTGGTCTGACCAGCAACGATTGTGACCGACTGATTGGGAGGAGTGTTCCAGCCGCTGAGGAGTTTGAATTGCACCGTGTGCGTGCCAACAGTTAGGCCAGGCACGACGCCACCACTATTCTGGTAAGGTCCGTTGTCCACGCTCCACTGGGCACCGGCATTGATCGCGTTCTGCGGAGAAATGGTCACCTGCAAAGCACCGGTCTGCACTCCCGTGGACGTAACGGTAAATGTCTGGGTCTCGGCTAGGTTGCCGTTACCGTCATAATCCCAAAACGTACCGGCCGGAAAATCCAATGTGACAGGCCCTATGCCAAATGAGCCAGTGAATTTGTACAGGTACATTGATGTACTGTCGGTGGCGAGCGTTGGGGCGGCAGAACTAAGCGTTACGCCCGCCGCGGCCGAGCCACTGAGGGTGAATTTCGGCCCGCTGCTGGTGATGCTCGCAGGGTTGAAGCCACTACCGACATCGGAATACGTGACCATAATCACGCCGCCCGAATTCAGTCCCGCTTGCGGCACGGTCCCATTGCTGCTGGGGTAGCTAAGCGTCGCGATTGGTAGTGTGGTGCCCGTCGGAGCAGATACAACATTGAACGCCACGGCGTTCGAGAAAATACTTCCATTGACCACTTGCACCACCCATCCCGCAGGATTGGAACCGGTCAGGATATCGTAATCAATTTCGTTGGATCCGATGTAATGTAAATAAGATGGCGTGCTCTGAATCGGCGAACCGTTGTTTACGGTGAATAGAAGTGTAGAATTGGCGTTGAAGTTGTTGCCGAAGATTTGCAGTGATTGACGTGTTGTTGAGGACGTGTACAGTGCACCAGGACTTACCGCGGAAACTGTTGGTGCCGGGACAACCGGATTTACAAGCGTGATCTGCCCAGGCAAATACACAAAGCGACTGTAATCGTTGTCCTTAATCTCTACACAAAGAAAATAGGTGCCTGGCGGCGCATTCGTTGTGTCCAGCGTGATGCTTCCGCTCCCCGGTGCGCCAGTCACGGAGGGTAACGTGTCCCAACCGCGGGCATAGGGCCGTGTCGTGCTGTCCGGACCTTGGCCATTGCCGGCCAAGAAATTGTTATTAAATGGATTCTGGTCTGGATCCAAAAACAGGACAACATCACTTGCTTTGCCGTAGTCTGAATACTCAAAATTGAAACTGGCGGACTGACCAATTGTAAGTGTCTGCGAACCTGAGCTCAGAAGAAATACGTCAGGCCATTGCGCACCATCGTGCTGTGTTACAGGGTACCGAGCCGCGCTTCCGCCGAAGTCAGTTGACAAGCCGGCGGGAACGTCTTGCGACCAAGTTTGCCAAGTAGCGCCGCCCAACCTGCTGATCGAAAATCCATAATCCGTCAAATCTGACGCGCTGTACCACTCAAGTCTTGGAACGGTTATGTTGTCTTCGGTTGGGCTCCAATTAGTGTCGATGGTCCCGTAATACCAGTCGTGAACGTAAAGGTGGTCAGCCCACAATGGCGACGAATCGGGAAACTCGTCATTCGCGAATATCGTCGTAAGATCTTTTTGCTGGGTACCCTCGACAGGCAACCCATCGGGAAAAGATGCGTTCGTTTGATAATAGTTGTCCGAAAAGATGACGTTGCTTGTAGGTTCAAGATTCTTCGTAAACGACCCGTAATCCCCAAAGATCGCAACCGGATAAGGATCAAGCGTCGTAACCTGATCGACCCAAACGTTGCTCTCTCCTAAGTCCGCTGCTAATCCTGCGACAAGCGATCCACCGCGGCTATGTCCAATCAGATCGATTGGCAGTGAGACCGCGGCCGGAGCGAATCCGGGCAAGAAACCGGGTTGAAGCAGTTCCGCGCATACTGCGGCGGCAACGTCGTAGGTACTCCGAACGTGGCCGAATATTGTGCCATTGCCACCAAGCTGGCCTGCCACGCTAGACCAATCGAGCAGAACAAAGATTTCCGGATCGGGATCGGATGAACTGCTTGGATCGGGACCATAGTTCTTGACGGCGGCAACAGAAAGCGGACCGGTTGTATCGCTAGGATTCGCAATGTAATCAGGATCTTTAACTGTTACCGTATACACCGTTGGGTTCGTGCTCGTTGAAAGCCCCGCACCCAAGATAATGGCGTTGGCCATCTCGGTAACCCAGCCAGTCGTGTTATCATTGAAGCCATGCGTGATGAGCGTTAAGCCTGCTAGAAGCCTCCTTTCCTCCAGTGGCTCTAGCGCATAACGCGTTTTTCTGTGGCGGCCAGGAGAGGCGCGAGTTACACGACGTTTTCGCTGAGACTTGACCATCTTTCTCTCCCCGCCAGAAGTGAATGAATCAGACGCACAAACCCGCAGAGACATGCGGAATCGCCCGGCACTCTGGCAAATGTTTGTAAGCCGCGATTATCCGTCGCGTTGTTCGTAAAACAAGACAGTAATTATTAAATTCTACATACGTTGACGCGTAAAATTGTGGCCAGCGGTTGGCGACGACAAGCCGATGCCGACTTGCGCCGTCTTTGGTCGCTGCTACCGCGACGGGAGAACGGCTTAACGTGGCCGACGCGATGCCAGCACCGTTGTGTGCGCGTTGGCAAGCATTTTCGCGGCGAAAGAATGGTCGGACGGGGGAAAGAGTCGGGGAGGTAGGGTAGCTGGAGAATCGTGTTGACAGATTTCGGGTGTAGGGGCAGAATACTTGACAACAACCGCAATTAGGGCTAATGTTATTAGCCTTAATTGACGATATCATCAAGTAACATGAAGACCAGCGATTTTCTAGCCCAGCGGCCTGTATTCACCACCGAGGAGTTTCGGGGGTTTCAGCAGGAACGCGGATCACACAGCCAGTGGACCCGCAAGGCGCTGCTCGCCCATTATCAAAAGCAGCAGCGGATCATCCGCCTCCGCCGGGGAGTATATGCGGCGGTGCCGCGGGGTGCGACTCCGGACGATGTTTCGGTTGATCCGTATTTGGTCGCCAGCAAGCTGGCGCCGGATGCGGTGCTTGGGTATCACACCGCGTTGGCGGTGCATGGGCGCGCGCACAGTGTCTCCGAGCGGTTTGAGTTTTTGACAAGCGCCGAACGTCGCGGCATCAGCTTCCGGGGATGGCGTTTTCAGCCGGTGCTCTTTTCGGAAACATTACGCCGCAAGAAGAAAACCACGTTTGACGTGCAGACCCTCGAACGCTCCGGGCAGTCCGTTGCGGTGACCTCGCTGGAACGGACGCTGGTGGATGTGCTGGACCGTCCGGACCTGGGGGGAGGGTGGGAGGAAATCTGGCGGTCGCTCGAATCGGTCGAGTTCTTCAATCTGGACAAAGTCATCAAATACGCGTTGCTGCTGGAGAACGCCACGACGATCGCGAAGGTCGGCTTCTACCTTGAGCAGCATCGGGAATCCCTGATGGTGGAAGAGTCGCACTTGGCGGCGTTGCGGAAACATCGTCCGTCGAGTCCCCACTACTTGGAGCGGGGAAAGAAGGCCGATGTGAAATTCGTTCCCGGCTGGAACCTGGTGGTGCCGCTGTCGGTCGCCGAACGTTCGTGGGAGATCGTGTTATGAGAGTACCGCGATCACAGTTGCTCAAGGAGGCGACGTCCACCGGATGCCGTCCGGAGATTTTGGAAAAGGTCATTCACCTCCTCGGATTGCTGGAGAGATTTCAGGGCCATCCGTTTTTGAAGGACCGAATCGCGCTCAAGGGAGGGACGGCCCTCAATCTGTTTCTTTTCGACGTGCCGCGTTTGTCGGTGGACATCGACCTGAATTACATCGGCGCGGCGGATCGCGACACGATGCTCGCGGAGCGCCTGAAAATCGAACAGGCCATCCAGGCGGTGGCCAGTCGGGACGGAATGACGGTGACGCGCACGCCGACGGATGAACATGCCGGCGGCAAATGGTTGTTGCGTTACGGTTCAAGCATGAATGACACCGGAACACTGGCGGTGGATTTGAACTTCATGTACCGCGTGCCGCTCTGGCCGGTTGTGCGACGAAACTCCCGACGACTCGCCTCGCATCAAGCCAAAGGCATTCCGATTCTCGACGTGCATGAACTGGCCGCGGGAAAATTGGCGGCGCTTTTCTCACGGCGGGCCAGCCGCGATTTGTTTGATGCGCATGGTCTGGTGTGTGGAAACGAGTCACTCGATTGGAATTTACTTCGAGTCGGCTTCTTGGTGTACGGGGCGATGAATCGAAAAGACTGGCGAACGATCCGGCTGGAAGACCTCACCTTCGACCGTCGGGATTTCGAAAATGAGTTGCCGCCGGTCCTTCGGCATCTCGATACGTCAATCTCGCTGGATGAATTCGCGGAAAGACTTCGGACCGGGTGTCGTGAAAAACTTGCCCCGCTTTTGGCGTTCACGAAACGTGAACGTGGGTTCCTGGATCGGCTGCTCGATCATGGTGAGATTGTTCCCGAACTGCTGACGGCCGATGCGGCGTTGGCGGCACGTATTGCGGCTCACCCGATGCTGCAATGGAAGGCGTTGAACGTGAAGCAGCACAAGAAGAAGGCCTGATTCATATCGCATTCCGAATGGTCAATCATTCCTTGGGAACCATTCAAGGGACAGAAAACCGGTGATTTTGTTTCTCGCTGACGATCAAGGCGTTGCATAAGTGCCCGGCGCCCGCCGCGTCTTAGTTGTCCAAACAATTTCACGAAAACGTCTTAGTTGTCCAAACCCCGTCCAGCTAAACGTCTTAGATGTCCAAACCCCCGAACGTGACTCGGCGTCTTAGTTGTCCAAACAATTCCCACTGTTTGTAGCTACGTTCCGTTGACCTTTTTGGGCCGGTCCAGAGACGGTCTCCATGATGCGGAAAATCAGACGGGCGGTTGGATTCTTCGTCGCCTTTCGCTCTTCAAGAACATCACCCTTCGCCTCGGCAAGGAGACCTGTAAATCGCGATGCTCCGAGAATCGCTTTGGCGAGTTCAAAGAAGCGTTGATTGCGTGTGACCTCAACCTTGGCGCTGGCGAGAAGTTCCCGTTCGTAATCCGACAACGGGCTGATGTTGGCTAGGGCGACATCCAAATGTTCCCGGCTTCGTCCGCTGTCGAGGTACGCCTTGATAAGTTTGGAATTCCCTTGGCCTGTTCGCCTGGGCGTCTTCTCGATCCATGCCCGGAGTTTCCAGTCCATGCCGTCCTGGGTTTCGGCGAGCGCTACGTGGAACCGGCCGGACAATGTTTCCACGCCGTCGAGTTGTTTCATGATCGGATGGGAATTCTGAGTGAAGAGTTTGTGCCGGCGGTTCTTTTGCAACGGATCAGGAAAGGAGACTTGCTCCAGGAGCTTCGTCAGAGAAATCTCAAACGGATCGTTCGCGGAATGATGATGGGCACGGCTGGGGATATACAGGTAGATCGCCTGTGCCAGGGGCGAGCGGATGGAGGTGAAGACATCAAGTTTCAGGTGCTGCAATTCCGTGATGCGGTGGAGGAGTCCATAGAATTCAGGTGAGAGGGTGCAGCCGTTGAACCACATTTCGAGCTGCGCGGATTTGGCCAGAGAAGCATCCCGCCTGCGGATCGGCCGCTTTTCGATGTCGATGTGTTCGATGAGCCGGTACTCATGGGCGACATTGGATTTCAAATCCGTGACACGGATGTAGGAGTCGAGAAGATCGGCGACGATCTCGGAAATGGCACGGGCGTAACGGCCGCCGTTGGTCCGGGCATATCGGCGGCAGAATTCGTTGAAGGAAAACCGCAGTAGGCGGGTGTCCTCAAAGGGATCGCGAAAGCTCAGAAGCGAAAAGATGGCTCGGGCGTGACGCACGTCCAACGCGGGCGGCTTGAGATTGCGGCGCATTGGATGAAATCCGCCGATGAGGTAGCGCCGATCGGCGATAGTCACTTCGCGGGGACCGGTTTGTTTGGCGGCGGCAAAAACCGGCCCAAGAAAATAATCCCGTGGCGCGGAGACCAAATGCGGCGGAGGGGTGGGGGGCCTTCGTGAAGCTGCGGCTCTGGATGTCGGCGACGGCATAGACGGCGCCTCGCCTGCTGGGGCGGTGCGCTCAATGTTCAACGCTGGCACAAGACGGGGTAGGAGACAAGCGAAATGAACGCGGCGACGGGGTGGGAAAGGAAATGAACCTTTACGGACGAGCCTTACATACCGTTAAATCGGGGTTAAGCTTGAGAAGGGAGAAGACCATATTCAAAAAGTTCCAGTCGAATTTCGGCCGGCGAGGCTTCTCGCTGGGAGAGCTCTTGGTGGCACTGGGTATATTGGCTCTGCTGGCGGCATACATTGTGCCGCGAGTTCTCAATAGTCAGCAGGAAGCGGAAGACGCGGCGGCAACGGCGATCGCCGATAATCTCAATCACACTTACGCGGACTGGGTGGCTGCGGGCGGACAAGTAGGATCGCACAATTGGACCACAGGAGTAAACACCTCTCCCCAAACTTCGGATCTTCTCTATGTGCTTTCGAGCGATGGTTCGGTCAGCCAAAGTTCACGTCCGGCAGCCTATGACGGAGGGACTTCGAGCAATGTGCGGACGACTCTGCCCTCTGACACGATGCAGCAACTGGCAAGCCTCCCCGCCGGCGTCCCCCTTTTTCCGCTAACGATGAGCGGGACCTATTTGGTCGCTTTTGTGACTGACGGCAGCGCCCCTGGCAGTGGCACGTTTTACGTCGCGCCCCTGAATTCGACAAATGGTTTTGTAGCGCCCCACGACCTTAGCAACCTGACCCAGAAGGGATTCTTCCAGAACATGAATTATCTTGCCCCCAATCCTTATGACTTTCTCAACATCGGACAGGTCCAGATGGGCGATATGATCTTTATGTGTACGGAGCCGAATTTGACTGCCTGGCATCGGCTGGGGGCTTTTCAAGACCTACAAGAAGGACAGTGAGGAGAAGGAAAGAGAGTGGGGGCGGGGGCGAGAAAACAACTTGAGGGCAGATGGTGGTCTCTCGCCCCGGCTTCGTCCGACAGGGGGAGGCTGGAGCGAAATGAACGCGGCTACAAGACCACACGGACAATTTCCGCTTCGTTGGATTCGAGCGGCGAATTGTAAAAGACCACGTAAACAAAGTGTAAATCCCTCGTGATTTGACCCTGAAGAAAATGCTTTACAGCGTCGTAGTGGTCGTTAGCCTGTAGACAGTCGGGGGGTTCGTCGATCCGCATATCGCAAAATCGGTGCTATCCTTCTTCCGCCTGCAATCCCGCAGGCAACACAACGAATATTATGAATATACTTAATCAACGTAAGGGCTTTTCCCTTATCGAGCTACTTGTAGCTCTATCGATCCTCGCGGTCGTCGCCGCGATCATCGTGCCGAGATTCTTAAACGTAAGAACCAGCGCCGCAGAAACCTCAGGCGTCGCTCAGCTCAAAGAAATGCAGCACATATACGAAAACTGGCTGGGCTTAGGGGGAATACCGGGAAATACCAACGCTGGCGACATGCTAATGTTCTTGTCAGAGCAAGCTGCCGGTAATCCGTTGGCCCGCGCAGCCGTCAATGGCTGGACCGACTCACAAAATACTCCTATCAGCTCTGCAAGTATCAACTTCTCGGGTACGGTCAATTCAGCAAACGGACCTTACACTGTCGCCGGTCTAGCAGGCAATGCCACACAACCTGGATTTTATGCAAATCCCGGTGGTACAGGCTACTACTCCGACGGTTCCGGTGACGTGTGGTATATTGCCATCACTAACAATAGTCTAACTGCTACACAGACACCGGGTGCTACGGGTGGTGCAGTTAATCCCAACAATACAGCTACGGACATTAAATAGTGCGTTGACACCTTACTTATTGGCCTAACCAAACGCCCCGCCTTGCCGCGGGGCGTTTTTGTTAATCCTTCGTCTGCGTGGTTTAGCCTCGCGCCGTGGGCCAATTCGTGCTTGGCTTTTGGTGTGACGAACACCCGAAATGAAAGCCACTCACGGGATCATTTCTCCCTTGCCGAGGCGTTGATTGCTGAAGCACGGGAAGCGCAGCGGACATGCGGCAAACGATTCAAGGGGCAGATTCGGCTGATGATAAACGAGCTACGCGAAATCGAAAAAAGTGCCAGCGTGATTTCCGCGTGTGTTGTCGCTGAGGAAGAGTTTGGAGATTCCGTCATCGAGGTGTTGGTCCGATTCGAGGAGCTTTGCCGTAGGCGGGAAATTGACCTCACGCATTCGCTTCGACCGGCGGTCTATGAGATTCTCGTCGGTGAGTTCGTCGCCAACCACAAGGCGTTTGGCGGGTCCGCCAAGGACGTGGTGATCGCTACGGCGTTGTGGGGAAATCTCAGCGGCATTTTGGGAGAACAGGAATTCGCGATGTGGCAGGATTCGCAGTGGGTTTTTCGGCGTGCCGTGCGGAAAAGTCCGGGCGATCCGCGCGAGTATTTGCGTCGAATCACCAGGGCATTTGAGGAGTTAAGAAACGACAAAGAATTCGCGATGTGGCACGACTCGCCGGGAATCTTGAAACGCGTTGTCGTGGTTCGCACGAAGAATCCGAAGGCGTTTCTGCGGAAAATGGGCCAGAGGATTTCGGAACTGGCGGCAGACCCCGAACTTGGCGGTTGGCGGCGGGTGCCAAGCGTTTTTCAAGTGGCGGCGGTGCAGCATTCGAAGGACCCAAAGGAATTCCTGCGTCGTGCGGAGGCCGCTGTCCAAAGACTTGAAAAAGACCCCCGATTTGCAATGTGGCGTGAATCTCCCTCGATGATTAGAAGGGCCGCAATCTACCGGCCGACCGATCCAGCCGACTTTTTAGTGCTGGTCAACAAGACGATTGAGGATTTGCGGGCCGACCCCGAATTTGCGTTATGGCGTGAGACTCCGCACGTTTTTGAGCACGCCGCAACCAATAGCCCCTCTGATCCTCGGGCATTTCTGCGACGTGCCAGTCAGGTTGTCCAGGAGTTACGCACGGACCCAGAATTTGAGGCTTGGCGTGAATGGCCTTGGGTTTTTCGGACTGTTGCACTGAACGCGTCCAGCAACCCGAAAGCGTTTCTCAGAGAGGCGACTCGGTTGGTCAAGGAATTCGAGCAAGACCCGGAGTTCGCCCAGTTGAGGGATACGACATGGGCCTTTCGGCACGCCGCGATTTACCATCCGCTGAATGCCCGGAGTTTTCTAAAAATGAAGGCCGGCGCCAAGGCAAACAAGAGAACTTCCGTTTTGGGGAATCCAGGCAGGACGGTTAGGAGAAGGAAAAAGAGTGGGGGAGGGGGCGAGAGAAAAACCTGAGGACTTGATGTCTCTCGCCCCGGATTTTTCCGGGAGACGCTGCCACAGATACAAACGCAAAGGTGGGCGAGAAAAAAACTCAATAATCTGCAACAACGCGCGGGGCCGCGCGGAGCGAATTTCCGTTGCACGCTGAAATCCAACACTTTTTCGATTGAACTGCTGCAACGAAGTTGCAAGATTGCGAATTGCGATGTGGCTGCGGACACGGAATGTCAGCCGAGTATGCGTTCGAGGCGGAACGTGGCCTTGGCGAAGGGAATTTTGCAGGCCCGACACCAATCGTGGAATTCAGCTATATCGACGCGGCGGTTGCCAGTCTCGGACTTGTAGACCCAGGATTGCGGGCGGTGAAGGATCGTCCCGAAGTCTCGTTGGGTGAGGCCGGCTTCTTCACGCAGGACGCGAAGAAAACCGGGGATTGGCGCGTAACGGGTGTAATGCTGGGCCTTGGTTGCCATAGCCAAATGAATTTTCCGCGAGATACGACTTGAAACCCGTTTGGTTTCATGCGATAATGCGAGCGTGGTGTGCATCGTCAGTGAATTCAGAGGTGGCATCGAAAAAATCTGATGCCCGAAACATCCAGCAGGCAGTTCGGCCTGATCGTGGCCTATCTGATACCGGGCTTCGTTGGGCTGGCTGGCCTGTCGCCGCTTATACCACTGGTGGGAGAATGGCTACGGCCGGTAAATCAAGGCGAACTCGGTTTAGGCCCGCCCATCTATGCCCTGCTGGGTGCAACTGCGGTCGGAATGATCGTGAGTTGCTTTCGGTGGTGTGTGCTTGATCAGATTCACCAGTGGACGGGCGTGAAAAGGCCCCAATGGGACGACAGCCAATTGGCCAAAGCACTGGGAGGGTTCGATTATCTAGTGCAAAACCATTTTCGTTACTACGAGTTTGCCAGCAACACTTTGATTGCGACGCTTTGGGCGTATGGAGTGAATCGGTATTTGAAAACGGTGTCATTCTTGGGCGCATGCACGGACCTGGGAATGTTGATTCTTTCGATCGTGCTGTTCGCAGCGTCCCGTGACGCGCTCGCGAAATATTACAACGGGGCCAGGCAACTGCTGGGTTCCAGTCGCGGAGAAAGAGCCAGTGAGTAATCCCATGTTTAACGGTCGTGACCATGAGAAGGAGTGCGGCGGCTCGTCGCCGAGGAATGATCGAGAGGCGAAGCCTCAGCACAAACCGCAGCCGGAGAGCAAGTCGGCAAAGGCGGAAGTAAAGGGGACTCAATCCCCGAAATGAGCGGGTTGCTCATTGAGGAACAGAGGGATTAGCGGGAGAGGATGCAAACTGGTCATTCAAGATCTGCGTTTGAGTGTCCATGGGTTCGTTAATCTCGAATACGCCCCTTTCTCGCCGGGCCGCTAAGCGGTTGGTGCCCGCCTTGGTCTTTGGCAATGCGACCGATTCGCGACCACGAAAGGAAAGGGAGAAGTATGAATCGCAAAACCATTCTGGCACTTCTGGCCGTCCCATTTATCGCCGCACTGCTGGTCGGGAGAGGTGTGGCTTCTTCCGCCATCACCATCCAGACCGTGCCCGTGGGTAACGTGGGGAACGCGGCGGATACGACCGGCCACGGGTCGGTGAATTACGCCTACAACATCGGTGAGTACGATGTGACATCCAGTCAATACACGGCGTTTCTCAACGCCGTGGCCCAGACTGATCCCTATGGCGTGTACAACGCGTACATGGCCGGCACCACCTTGGGCAACCCCGGGATTATTCAGAGCGGTTCCCCGGGGAGCTACACCTACAGCGTTGCCGCGGGCCGGGGCAATTATCCGGTGACCGATGTAACTTTCTGGGACGCCACGCGCTTTGCGAATTGGTTGGATAACGGGCAGCCAACCGGGCCGGAGGGCGCCGGCACCACGGAAACGGGAACCTACACCCTGGCATCTAGCGGCATCGCCAACAACACGGTTACCCGCAATCTGGGTGGATCGTGGGCGGTGACCAGTGAAGATGAATGGTACAAGGCGGCGTACTACGACCCAACTCTTAACGCGGGTGCTGGCGGATACTGGCTCTACCCAAATCAGGGCAACACGATTTCGACTGTGCAGGCCAACTTTAACAACGCGGCGGGGGATACGACTCCCGTAGGGTCCTATGCATATCCAAGCTACTATGGCACTTACGACCAGGGTGGGGATGTGTGGCAGTGGAACGAGGCGATCGGATTCGGTTCGGATCGTGTGGCGCGGGGCGGGTCGTTCCTTGACAGCGGCGGCAACGCCCTTCAGTCCAACAGCTTTGGCGCCAGTAACCCGACGGCTCTCTACGTCGACACCGGGTTTCGTGTTTCGCAGGGTCCCGGCCTCGACCCAAACGCCGTTCCAGTCGCCACGGCAACTTCAACGCAGACCGCTTCCGTTGCGGGAAATTATTCCACTCCCGGCACGGGGCAGACGTTCACTTATGCTGCCTATGAGATCCTTCCCGGTGCGGTAGCCAGCCTTGCCCTGGGCGACACGCTCGATCTGACGACCGGCCCGCTTTTCATCGCCGCGGGCGGAACGTTCAACGCCAGCGGCACCGTAAACGGCAACATCATCAACGCCGGCCTGGTTCACATTACGGCGCCTAGTTTCAGCACGTTCACCAATCAGGGCACCGTCATATTTCAGCCGCCGACGGGCGGAGCAACCTATTCGTTCCAGAGTTTTACTAATGATGCCGGAGGCACCTTTTACGGGGGAGGAGAAGCGGCCAGCCCTATCGTCATCAACATCGCGGCGGGGCAAGTGTTCCAGAACCAAGGTCAGGCCGTTGTCGGCGACCTGACCGTTAATGGAAGTTACACGCAGACTTCCACCGGCGAGACGCTCTTTGATCTTGGCGGCCCCGATCCGATCTACGGATACAGCCAACTCACCGTGAACGGCGTGGTTGATCTCTCCGGCACCATTCAAACGGACTATATCAACGGCTTTTACCCCACTGTTGGCGAGACATTTGACCTCTTGATCGCCAGCGGCGGTATCACACTCAATCCGGACTTCGCCGGGATGCCACAGGAGCCGGGATTCAGTTATGCCCTGGTCGATAACGGCACCGTTTTCGAAGCGACCTTCACCGGGGTGGTTCCCGAGCCCGCCTCACTCTCTGTCTTGAGCCTCTGTGGCCTCGGACTGCTCTGCCGGCGCCCAAGTCGCGGACGTGAACGGATTACAGATCAGCCTGTTTAATAGCCGGATCGTCGAGTTTCACTCCTCTTGAAGCGCTTTGGGAATATTCCTCGATGTATGTAGGAGTTTGATAAAACGAATCCCGCCTTTGATCGGCTGGTAGAAAATCAGATGCCTTGGAAATCCAGCGACTCGCAATTTGCGGATGCCTTGCAACTCGGGATGGTCTGTACGAAAAAGGGTGCCGACCTGGGGATTGTGTTCCAAGAGGTGGAGCGTGTGTTCGACAGAGTTGAAGAAACGATCGGCAATTCGGGGGTTGTTCGCCGCTATCCGAAGGGCGTGTTCGGCTACGGAGATTAACGCGGCGGCTTGCTTAACGACCATGCCGGACCTTCTGTTGCCGGATAATCTGTGCGCGCACTTGGCGCCGGGTGCGAATCCAGTCCTGGCGAGTCAGCGGTGTAGCTTCGCCGTCGCGCAGTGCCGCGAGCAATTGCGATTCAACCTCTCCCTGAGTGAGAACCTTTTGATCCTTTCGAACAAGGTCGCGGAAGTATTCGCTGGCGTTGCCGTACCCGCGCGCAAGGCCGATCAGCGGACATGTGGTTCCGTTGAAGCCGAGCGAATTGTTCCCAGTTATTTCCTTCTCGTTCTACTTCTGAACAAATGATGCGAATGCACCAGTCCCTTTCCTC
>Ga0181538_10002201_pt1 | contig 20586 bp, 17 predicted proteins | sample PEATcosm2014_Bin_40_FD_119773 | JGI IMG/M metagenome (GOLD analysis project Ga0181538, IMG submission 119773) | Peatland microbial communities from MTU Mesocosm Facility, Houghton, MI, USA - PEATcosm2014_Bin23_30_metaG | ecosystem: Environmental > Terrestrial > Soil > Wetlands > Peat | place... | reverse complement strand
TGATAATGGCAACCGACGCAGGTGTTGGACACCACGTTGGCGTGGGGAGCGCTCGGAATCGTCTGACCATAGGTGACGGCGTTGATGCCTTCCAGCATGTCGCCTTGCGGGCTGTCATGCGGACCAAAAGCGGACCCGCCATTCCACGTCGGTTGGGCGAGCGCATAATTCACTATGCTGTTGGTGACGGAACCGTTGCGGCTGTTGTGGCAGTTCATGCAGAAACCACCGAGCCCGGCATTGGTGACCACAAAGCCGGTATTCCCATTAAACGCGACGGTTGTGCTGGTGCGCAGTTGAGCCGGGTTGGAGGCGTCGTGGGGATCGTGGCAGGTCTGACAGTTGATCGCTTCGTAAACCACATTGGTGGCGTAGGCATTGGTGGAACCCAGGTTGGCGACGTAATTAATAAAGCCCGGAGCGGTATGGCAGCGAACGCAAGCCATGCGGCTGGCGGAACCGGAAGGCGTCCGGGTCGTAACGGCGTGCAACGAATTGTACCACTCCGCGGCCTGGTATTCGTTGGGCAGGCTGTCATGGCATTGCGTGCAATCGCCCGCGTTGTAGCTGACGGTGATGAAATTGGTATTTCCCACTATGCCATTCTGAACCGGATGCAGAAAACCGGGACCGTGACAATTCTCGCATTGGATGTTGGCCAGATTCTGCAATGCCGCCGGCATCGCCGCCCAGTTGCTGTTGGTCAGCACGGTCGGGAAAGTCCAGCCGTACACCTTCGCGATATCGTCAAAGCCGCCGTTGACGGCGAACGAGTTGGTATCGTAGCCAAGAACGTGGCACTGAATGCAATTCTGGCTGTAGTGGCTGCTGACCTGGCCATTGATGGCCCGGGTGAAGAACGAGGCATGGGGCGTGTTCGTGTAAGTGGGGTAAATGCTGGGCGCATTCAGGACGCCGCCACTGTGGCAGGCCTCGCAAGTTTGCAGGCCATAATAAGTGGCCGCCGTGATGGTGACGGCGATGTTCGTCGTGGCCGGGGCGATGGTGTTCGTGCCGTTGTGGCCAGTCGTGGTGATCGTGGCCAGGACAGTGTATTGTCCGGCGACATCCGGGCGGAAAAAGGTCCGGCCCGCCAGTTGGGATACCAAAGCGCCGACTTGGGTATTGTTGGGTATTGAACGGTCGGCCGGGTTGTAAAGCGGCACATTGGTCCCCAGCGGACTGTTAGTCAGCACCGCCAGCGAACCCAGAGGCTTGTTGGTCAGCGGCCACCAAGTGACGCTAAGAACGTTCGAAGGCGCAATGGAGTTGTTCACCAGGGCGTCAAGATAGACCGGCTCGCCCAAGGCGACGGTGCTAATGCCGGCGGAGAACTGGGCATTGGTCAGCCCATACACCGAGATTTCATTCGGGGTAAGGGGACGCTGTTGGACCTGGCCATTCAATGCGGTTGACGCCGCGTTGACAGTGGTCACGGCTCCGACAAACGCCAATGCCACTGCCGCAAGGCCGGCAAATATCTTCAATAGGGGGTGGTGAGTTTTCATAAGTTTTGATTTTTGTCTGGATTTACGATTGTCGGTGTAATTGTTTGTTTTTTGCGGGTGCGGTTTCGTTCATCTTGTCGCCTCACACAGGATCCAGCCCGGCACCAGTTCCACGTCGGCAAGCGGCCGGTCGATGGGTGGCGGATTCAATCTCATCAGCAGCGCTGCCGCGCGCCGGGCGATGATTCCGTTGCACCTGGAAAGCTCCTGCTCCCGCAGCTTGGAATTTTCGCGGACAATCGCTTCCAGGTGGTCAATGTTGTAGAGGTAAACGTTTTCCAGTTCCTCCACGTCCGGGGCGATGTCCCGCGGCACGGCGATGTCCACCAGAATGAGCGGCCGGTTTGCCCGGGCCGCCAAAACACCGGCGATCTCATGCTTGTGGAGAACCGTCGTCGGGCTGCCGGTGGAACTCACCACAATGTCGGCCTCGACGATGGCGGCCATGCGTTCATCAAATGGCAGGGCGCGTCCGCCGAGTTCCGCAGCCAGCGATTGGGCGCGTTCGAGGGAGCGGTTGGCCACCAGCACCGAGCGGGCGCCGCGTTTGGCCAGATGGCGGACACAGGCTTCGCCCATCTTGCCCGCGCCCAGAATCATCACCGTCTTGTCGGACAAATCGCCGGAAAAGATCTTTTCGGCCAGTTCGACGGCCACGCTGCCGACGGAAGTGGCGCCGCGGCCTATGCCCGTGTGCGTGCGGACTTCCTTGGCCACCTGCAGCGCGGTTTGAAACCACCGGTTCAGCACCCGGCCGGTCAATCCGAATTGTTGCGCCGCCTGATAGGCATTTTTGACCTGGCCGGTGATTTCCGTTTCACCAATCACCATAGAATCCAAGCCGCTCGCAACCGAGAACAGATGCTCCACCGCGGCGGCGCCTTCCTTGACGTAAACATAAGGCGTCACATCCAGCTCGGGACAAAGTTCTTGAAAAATGCGAAACACCCGGCCCTGGACCCAGGCTGACGTCGCGCCATACACCTCGACGCGATTGCAGGTGGAAAGCAGCACGACCTCATCCAGACCGGCGCCGAGCTTGAGCCGGCAGCCGTGGCACGGCAGCAATGAAGGCCGCACCGCCAGCTTTTCGCGCACTGCCACCGGCGCGGTTCTATAACTCAAACCTGCGACAAAAACATTCATGTCAGCGTTTCCTTTGCGGATTCAAAATGGCGCCCGGCCGGAACAATCCGGCCGCCTTCCGCCCAAAGCCTGTGCTCTTGTCTCACACGATAAATTTAGTAGATGGCGTCATCGTTGCTGCCCATCCCTTGGCAACCGTTACACATTTATTGTTATTAGCATAACATATTCATATTACGTGTATGTTTATAGATAAGTTTATATGAGTTTATGATTTAGCAGAGTTGACCTGCGGAAAAAGAAGTTGTCCCCTGCGGCGGGATGGCTCACGCTGGTGTTTGATCCGGGTGAAAGACAATCCCATACAGTCCATGGCGACCGGCCGCTTGCCCGCAGTGAAATGGGTCTTGCTGGAAGCCGCGTTCGTGGTGGTCGTCGGTGCCGTTTTCGCGTTTGCCGCCAACCGGGTTTCGCCCCGGGGCCTGGCGCTCACCCGAAACTATTTCCCGGAAGGTACCGGCAGACTCGTGTCAGCAACCCCGCTCGCGACCCTGCCGCAAAATGCCGCCGGCACAAATTCCATGGCGCTTGATCCCGCGCAATTGCTCGCGGCGGAATTGAAGGAAAAGGGGTTGCAACTGGCTGACGGCAGCCAGGCGGTGCAACTCTTTCACGACCCGCGCTTCAAGCAGGGCACCGTGGTGTTCGTTGATGCCCGGGGCGAACAACACTACCGGGAAGGGCACATTCCCGGGGCTTACGAATTTGATCCTTACCGTCCGGAAAAGTATTTTGACGCCGTGCTCCCGGTCTGCAAGGCGGCGGAACAGATCGTGGTTTACTGCAACGGCGGCGATTGCGACGACAGCGAGACCGCCGCCATTTTGCTGCGGGACGTCGGCATTGCCAACCAGAAGCTGCTGGTTTACGGAGGCGGCATCACGGAATGGGCCACCAATGGCCTGCCGGTCGAGTTGGGCGGACGGAACAGCGGCAGCTTGCGCAATCCAAACAAATGAAAAGTGGTCAACCAAACTGGAATCGCATCGCCTTGAACCTCTCCTCCGTGCTGGTGCGATGGATGCTGGGCGCGGTTTTTCTTTACACCGGCTTGAGCAAGGCGCTGCATCCTGTGGATTTTCTGAAGCTGGTGCGGCAGTACGACCTCGTCCAAAGCTCCCTGGTTTTGAATTCGATTGCCGCGGCCCTGCCCTGGTTTGAAATTTTTTGCGGATTGCTGCTGCTGGCCGGCGTCGCGGTGCGCGGGACGGCTTTGACGCTGATGTTGATGCTGGTACCGCTTACGGTGCTGGTGTTCCATCGCGCCCTGGCCATTGAATCGGCGCTGGCCATCCCGTTCTGCGCCGTGAAATTCGATTGCGGTTGCGGCACGGGCGTGGTCTTCATCTGCGCCAAACTGCTGGAAAATTTTCTGCTGATACTATTGTCGGGCTGGCTGCTGGCGGGATATGGCCGGCAATTCAGCCTGCGCTTCGATTTGATAAAACCGCATCCGAGGCAGGGCGAAGTCGGAGAAATCCGCGAATAAAGCCCGGAAGATCACCGGCGCGAATCACCGCAGTTACATGCGGTCATTCGAAAGTCATTTGCCTCGCCCTTTCCTTTGGCCAGTCTGCCTGGTTGTGCTCATGCTTTCCGTCAGCGGGGTTTTATATTTGCATTGCCATAAACAGTTTTGAACCATCAGGTAATGCCCAATGATTCAATGTCAAATTTTACCCGCCGCTTTCCATTACTGATTGCGATGGGGGCATTAATGTTTTATGGAGTCACCCTGAGCCGCGGGATGACGATGAACAGCCTGTCCCTCACGGCAAAGATTGCCGGCTGGGACTGGACGCCGATGGTGGGGCAACCCTTGCTCTGGCTGCTCACCCTGCCCTTGCGGTTGTTGCCCGCCGCCTGGGTGCCCCCGGGCCTGAACCTTTTTTCCGCCGCCACCGCCGCGCTGACGCTGGGTTTGCTGGCGCGCACCGTCCAGTTGCTGCCGTGGGACCAGCGGTGGGAAAACACCAACCGCCTGGCCGGCACACTGCCGGTTTTGCTGGCGTGCGCGGTGTGCGGGCTGGAATTCAGCTTCTGGCAGGAGGCGACCGCCGCCACCGGCGAAATGCTGGACTTGCTGCTTCCGGCGGCGGCCCTGTGGCTGCTGCTGGAATATCGCGTCCGGGGCGAATCTCCCTGGCTCGATGCGGCCACGTTCGTCTGGGGGCTGGGCATGGCGGAAAACTGGTTGCAATTGCTGGCGCTGCCGCTGTTTGTTGCCGGAGTGATCTGGCTGCAAGTTGAAAGCGCGAAAGCGAAGGGGGGAGATTGCGCGCCGTTGTTTGGAGTAAGAATCATACGGCTGCGCGGGTTCCGTTTCTTCCAGGTGAAATTTTTGCTGCGGCTGGCCGGACTGGGGTTGGCGGGATTTTCAATTTATGCGCTGCTGCCGCTGGTCAATGGTCTGGCTCCGCACTCGCCGTGGAGCCTGGGCCGGTCCTGGCACGCCAGTTTGAAGCAGACCAAAGACATGGTCATGGTACTTTACGATCAATTTGGGTTTGCGCACCGGCTGCTGGCGATGGCGGTGGCGCTCTATTTTTTGGTGCCCACGCTGGCCTGCCTGGTGCGCCAGCGCGACGAGGGCACAAAAAACAAATCGCGCGGGGACCGTTTCCAACTTTGGATCTACCGTCGCCTGCGTGTGGCGCTGTTGCTGGCCTGTTTGTGGCTGGCGTTTGATCCGCTCACCGGGCCGCGCCAGATCATACAAAGCGAGTTCGGCTTTTCGTTGCCGCTGCTGACCTTTGACTATTTGAATGCTCTGGGCGCGGCTTTTCTGGCGGGCAATCTCCTGCTGATTTCACAGGGAACGGTCCAGCGGCGCAGCCGTTCACGAACCTCAATACAATTGCGGCAACTGGCTGTCCCCTTCGCCGCCGGCTGTCTCGTCCTGATTATCGTGGGTCTGGTGGCTAGAAACACTCCGGCTATCTTCCACATGAATTTTCATCCGCTGGAACGCTTCGGCGACGCGCTGGCAGATTCCCTGCCCGCCGGTCGCGGCGTGATGTTGAGCGACCAGCCGCCAAAGCTGGAAGTCTTTCAAGCCGCCCTGGCGCGCCGCCGGAACCGGGCGGACTGGCTGACCGTGGATACCCACGCGCTGCCAACGGTGGCCTACCGCGCCTGGCTGGAGCGCCGCCAGCCCGCCGGTTGGCTGACCGGCGAAACCCGGCATGAACTCACCTCGCCGGAAACCGTGCGGCTGCTCGAACACATTGCCCGCACCAGCCGCCTGTTCTGCCTGCATCCCAGCTACGGCTGTTTATTTGAACAGTTTTACCTGGAACCCGCCGGCGCGATTTATGAAGTGAAATTGCGCGGAGATAAACCCCTGGAAATTCCGCCGCTGACCGCAGCGGCCACGGATGCAAACGAAACTTTCTGGACCGGCGCCTGGCGAAAGGAACTGGCTCCGCTCGCTGCCGCTTCAATCCGGCGACAAATCAACTGGCAGAAATTAATTCAGCGCCTCGGCTTCACGCCCGCGCCATTTTATCAGGACCGCCTGCTGGCGGAATGGTATTCACTGTCGCTGGACGGCTGGGGCGCGGCCTTGCAACGGCAGGGCCGGTGGTCTGAGGCCCGGCTTCGGTTCGAGCAGGCGCTGCAACTGAATCCCGACAACCTCTCCGCGCAAATCAGTCTGGTCTGCAACACCAACCTTCAGTCCGGCTCCCGGCTGGGACTTGCCGGGGTGGACAAGGTGGCCGACCAGTTGGGAAGTATCCAGCACTTGAGCGCCATCCTGAACAACTGCGGCCCGTTTGACGAACCGGTTTTTTGTTATCTGCTGGGCTGTGCGTTTCAAAAAAATGGCATGTGGTTGCAAGCGGCGGAACAATTTGAGCGGACCCGGACACTCGCACCCGGCACGCTCGCACCGGAGCTTGCCCTGGCGGAAATTTATACCCGGCTCCAGTTCGCCGATCGCGCCCGTCCGCTCATAAACCATCTGCGGGATGAGACCAAAAATCTTCCGGCGAGCAGTGCCTTGGACCTGGAAATGGCGCTGCTGGAGGCGAACTCCTGGCTGTCGCACACCAATCCCGCCAACGCCATTGGCGTTCTCCAGTCTGTCTGGCAGCAGCATCCCGACGACGTGCAGATTACGTATGGCGTTATCAGCGCCTATCTCGCCTTTGGCGATTTCACAAACGCCCTGCAGCTCGTCAACACCAAACTCGCTCGGTCGCCGGACGACGTGGCGAGCTTGAACATTCAGGCCGCTATTTTAATTCAATCCGGCGATGCCGCCGCCGCCATCCCGGTGCTGGACCACGTTCTCACGCTCACCAACCTGCCGGAGACCCGGCTCACCCGCGCCATCGCCCGGCTGGCCTGCCAGGATTTTGCCGCGGCGGAAACCGACTTCCGCGAACTCGAAAAATCAGGCGAAGAACCCGGCCGCGTCAGTTATGGACTTGCGGCGATTGCCGAGCACCGCCACGACACCAATCGGGCGGCATATTATCTTCGGCTTTGCCTCACCAACACACCGCCCGGAACGATTCTCTGGCACAAAGCCAGCGCCCGCTTGCAGACTCTCGCACCCGGTTCCAGAGCGAATTTTTGAAATGGGGTAAAACGGCAGGCAACGGAAGAAAAGCGGTTCCTGATGGAGACGGACAAGGCAAAATAAAAACTTCGGTGCCGGTTTCCAAAAAGGGAATTCAAAGGCAGTCCGCGGGAGAAGACGGCGTGGCAGCTTCCGCCAGACAGGTTTTCAAACCGCCGGGATCAAGCGTTGGTTTTGGAACCAGCCGTTTTTCTGCGGCGCAGGGTGCGGCTGGCGGCCATCGCCAGTGCGCCGAGACCCAGGATCGCGCCCGTCATTGGTTCCGGAACCACCGTCACTGCCATGAGCCGCTGCTGGGAGGCATTTACCCAATTATTGATGCCATTGGTGCTGTTATATGCGTTCAAAAAGTTCCCTCCTGTCCCTGCATTGGGGGAGCCAGGGGTGGCATATTCCCACGCGACGGTGGGACTTCCCGGTATTGCGATATCAACTGCAATGGCATAATCCAGTCCGGCGGTGAGGCTGTAAGCTTGCAAATTGGCGAGTGAATATTGATTGGCACCACTCGTTGATGCGGTAATCGTCCCCAGCAAAAAACCAATGCCAGTGGGTCCGGTCCCGGTCGCATTATAAATATAAACGTTAAGCGTGGAGCCGGCTGTTACCGCCGCTGCGTTAAAATTCAGGTCCAAAATAACGCTGTTGATCTGGCCGCTGAAAGTCGTCGAAAAGTCCTGGGCCTTGTAAGGCCTGGTGGAGACCGCTGCTTCCCCGGCAATCGTATCACCCAAAGAATTCACAATGTCTATGTCGGCGCGGGAAATCGAAGTGAAGGCGAAAAGAACCAGCAAACCCGCTCCTATGCCCAGGCGCGGAACCCCAAAAAACGTTCCCAAATTTTTCTTCATAAATTCCCTTGTTTCCGTAAGGCACAATCCGTGCACTTCTCCCCGTGAAGCAAATTATGTTCCGTTTTCCTCTAAGGCCCTTTATTAAAGCCGGGGTTCCCTGTCAAGCTGGAAAATGCGGAATTTTTTCGGTGTCCAGCCTTGGGCGAACCGGGCCTAGAACCAGCGAAATGCACCCTGTTCAAAGCCGCAAGCGCCGGGATTATCGCAGTGCCAATTTTTCGCCTGTGTCCTGCTAATCCGCGACGAAAGCGTCGTCGGGTTTCGGAGAATGCAAGACGGTTTTGGTCGCGCTGAAATCGGACCGGCGCGGGGCATGAAGCATGGTGAAACGTTGACAACCATCGGTCTTCCACAACAATAGCTGCGTTGCATGCGGTCATTCGAAAGTCATTTGCCTCGCCCTTTCCTTTGGTCAGTCTGGCTGGCCGTGCTCACGCTTTCTTGCGGCTGCCAGACGACGACCCAAAGTCTGTTCACAGCTTCCGGCCCCGGCTGGCACGTTCAACAGGGCCAGGCGCTCTGGCGGCCTGAACGCGGATTACCGGAATTCGGCGGCGACCTCGTGCTGGCCACCGACGCGGACGACCGCTCCCTCATTCAGTTCGATAAAACGCCGCTGTCGCTGGTTTTGGTCCAGACCACTCCCACACATTGGCTCATCCGGTTTCCGCAACGGCAGATGGGTTTTTCCGGTCACGGACCGGGACCGACCCGGTTTGCCTGGCTTTATCTGCCCGCGGCCCTGGCCGGGAAGCCGCTTCCTTCAGCGTTGCATTTTGAACGCAAACTGGACGGCGGCTGGCGTTTGGAAAACACCCGCACGGGAGAAACCCTGGAAGGCTTTCTGTCACCGTGAGTTCATTCTTGAAACGCTGGTGGTGGGCGTTGCTCGCGGTAGCGGTCTGCCTCGGGGTGTGGCGTCTGCGCTTCGATGTGGACATCCTCGACCTGCTGCCGCCGGACGAGCCGACGGTCCAGGGCCTGAAACTTTACCAGCAGCATTTCGCCAATGCCCGCGAGTTGATCATTACCCTCCGCGCACCGGAAGCTGACCAAGCGGAACGGTTAGCGGACGCGCTGGCAAACCGTTTGCGAGAGCAAACCAACCTGCTCGCGGAGGTGACCTGGCAGGCGCCGTGGATGGAACATCCTGAACAACTGGGCGAACTGCTCGGCTGGCTGTGGTTCAACCAACCGCCGGAATCATTTGCAACGCTGACCAACCGTCTGGCTCCCGGCGAGCTCAAGTCCGCGCTGGAGCAGACCAAGGAAGCGCTTGCCACTTCCATGTCGCCGATGGATCTGGCCCGGCGCGAGTTCGATCCGTTCGATTTGTTGACGATGCCGGCGCTGACCAACCTTGCCAGCTTCTCAAGCGGCCAGAGCCAGCAGATGTTTGCCTCATCCGATGGGAAATTCCGCTTGCTGTATGTGGAATCCGCCGTGGACCTGGGCAGTTACCGCGCGTGCGAAAGCTGGTTGAAAGCGATTCATGGAATCGTTGACCAAGTGACCGCAGAGGACTCATGGCAGGGTAAGGTCGTGCGGTATACTGGCCGTCCGGTTTTTGTGGAAGAGATTGCCACGAGCATGCAACACGACATGAGCCATTCGGTGGGCGCGACCTCCGTCATCATTGCCCTGCTGTTCTGGCTGACGCACCGGCGCTGGCGGCCGATGTTGTGGTTGCTGGCGTTGCTGATGCTGATTTTGGGCGCAACACTGGCATTGGGCGGACTGGTGTTGGGAACCATCAGCGTGGTGAGCCTGGGTTTTGCCGCCGTGCTGCTGGGATTGGCCGTGGATTACGCCGTGGTGCATTACCAGGAAGCGCTCGCGCATCCGCAAATGACGGTGCCGGAAATCCGCCGCGCGATTGCGCCGAGCATTTTGTGGGCGGCCATCACCACGATGAGCGCGTTTCTGGTGCTGAACCTCGGCGGGCTGCCCGGCCTGGGACAACTGGGCACGCTGGTGGCCATCGGCATCGGTTTGTCGGCCCTGGTAATGGTGATGATTTATTTGCCGCCGCTGTTTCCCGAACGGCGAAAACCGCGTCCGAACCAACCGCGGTTCCAATGGTGGAATTATTTCGTCGCGCCGCAGCAATCGGCCGCAGCCATGCCGGCGCCGGCGGGAAAATTTCGTCACCGCGCCAACTTGTCGCTTACGGGTTTGATTCTGTTCGTTGCGTGCGCGGCGTTGTGTTTCCGCCAGCCGGGCTTGGATCGGACCGGCAACGCCCTGCAACCGCAACACGGCGAGGCCCAGACGACGCTGGACGAAATCACGTCCGAACTGGGCCTGCCGCCGCAGCCGCTTTGGGTAATCATTTCCGGCAAGAATGAACCTGAAGTTTATCAGCGTTTTGCCAAAACCGAGGCATTGTTGGACGGCGCGGTTTCGAATCATGTTATCGGCCAGTATCTGCTGCCGGGCGCGTTGTGGCCGCGTGTTGAATTTCAGTCGGCCAACCGCGTGACAGCCACCGTTCTTGGAAAGCAAGGTCCTTTGCTGCGGGACGCCGCGTTGGCTGAAGGTTTCAACACCAACGCGATGGTCCTGACCGAGGAATTGGTGCGGACGTGGGCGCGCGCCGGCACCAGTACGGGTGTGTTCTGGCCGACCAATCATGTGAGCCAATGGCTGCTGAAGCGGTTCGTCACACGAACCTCAGACGAATGGCTGGTGATGGGCTTGGTTTATCCCGCGACGAATCAGGTTGAGGCAGCAGCGCTGACTGAGCTGTCCATGCAGTTGTCCGGAAACGGCGCGTTGCTTTCCAGTTGGGAGTTACTCGGCAGCGCAACTCTGAAGCGCGTGCAGTCAAGAATGTGGGAGGTGGTAACGCCGATGGTGTTGCTAGTGTTGCTTTCGCTCTGGTTCGCTTTCCGCCGGGCAACGGAAATCCTGCTCGGCGTGGCGGTGTTGTGCCTGAGCGGACTGTGCCTGCTGGCCATCATGGCCGTGGGCGGCTGGACGTGGAACCTGATGAACCTGATGGCCCTGCCGCTGATGTTGGGCACGGGCGTGGATTACACGCTTTTCATGCAACTGGCGTTGCGCCGGCATGGCGGCGATCTCGGCATGGTCCGGCGTTCGGTCGGGCGGGCGCTGATGTTGTGCGGCGGAACGGCCATGGCCGGGTTCGGTTCGTTGGCCTGGTCCAGTAATCCGGGCATGGCCAGTTTGGGCAAAGTGTGCGCGGTGGGCATTGGTGCCAACATGCTGATCTCCGTGTTTTTGCTTCCCGTCTGGTGGCGGTTGTTCAGTCCAACGTCCACAGTCCAAGGTCCAAAGTCTGAAATCGCCGAGAAAGAATCCATCATCCGTCATTCACCATCCATCAGCGCGTTTTCCTGGTATCGCGCTGGTTTATGGCGACTTGGATTGGTCATTGTGCGAATCCTTCCGGTTGGTTTGGTGAAAGGATTTGCCATGTTCCTGGCCGGACTTTATTGGCGGTTCCAACGCGAGCGTTGCGAAGTGGTGGTGCAAAATTTTCTGCCCGTCTTTGCCGGCGACCGGGCGGCTGCCGAAAAAACCGCCCGCGCGATGCATCGGAAATTCGCCTCGAAGATGGTGGATTTATGGCGCGTCGAAAGCGGCGTACCGGTGCAAAACTGGCTGACCAACCCGGGCGAACTGGACATCATTCGCGCCGCCCGGCAACGCGGACACGGCGTGCTCTACATCACCCTGCACCTCGGCAATTGGGAACATGGCGGCCTGTTGCTGACGCAACTGGGCATCCGGCTGACGATTCTCACGCAAGCCGAACCCGACGACGGCCTGACCGACCTGCGCATCGAGGCGCGGAAACGTTGTGGGGTCGAAACCCTGGTCATCGGCCAAGACAATTTCGCTTTTGTGGAGGTCATCAAACAACTTCAGGCCGGAGCGGATCTGGCAATATCGCTGGACCGGCCGCCGGAACGGGGCGGCGTGCCAATTGAATTTTTCGGTCACCCGTTTGAAGCGTCGCTGGCGGCGGCGGAACTGGCGCGCGCGTCGGGCTGCGCGTTGATTGGCGTGACGATTGTCCGGCGGCCCAATGGTTATGCCGTGAAAGTGCTTCCGGAGTTCGCGTACGACCGCCGGGCCCTGGGCAATCGCGAGGCCCGCCGGGAATTGACGCAGCAAATCCTGCGTGCATTCGAGCCGGAAATTCGCAAGGATATGGACCAATGGTATCAATTTACTCCCATCTGGCCCAAGAACGGGTAGTGTCGCTCGGCCTCCGTCTTAATCGTAATCCTAATCATAATCTTAATCTTTTCCCGCACCCGAAATGAACACGATTACGATTAAGAGCAAAATTAAGATTAAGAGGAAGATTATGGGCCTCGTCGGTTGCAGCATTGTTGCGTTTTGCGCGGCGGCAACCGTTGTTCAGGGTGCCGGTTCGGACGCGCAATTCAACAAATGGTTCGAGGTACAGACCAATCTGCAGAGCTGGTCCGCCGACTTCACCCAGACGCGCTCGCTCAAAGTGTTGTCCCAGCCGTTGGTATCCAACGGCAAGGTCTGGGTGACGCCGGGCGAATTCCGCTGGGAGCTGGGCCAGCCGGTGCAAACGATCGTGCTCCGCCAGCCGGACCGGTTGCTTATCATCTATCCCCGGCTCAAGCGCGCGGAGAAATATCCGCTCGACGGCGTTCCGTCCGGCCCGATCAAGGACGCGCTGGCCCTGCTGGATGCGAGCCTGCCCCGCGATCGGGCGACCATGGAAAAAAACTTTCGCCTGCTGTCGGCGACGGAAACGAATTCGATTTTGCAAATGACGCTTCAACCCAAAAGTGAATCCGCCCGCAAATTCATCGGCGAAATTGTGATTGGTTTTCACACGAACGATTTCACCATCGCCGCCACCGAGATGAGATTTGCCGACGGCTCCAGCCTGCGCAACGATTTTACAAACGTGGCGATCAACCAGCCGATAGTCCCCACACAATTCGAGGCCCAACTGCCGCCGGACTACACCGTGGTTGAACCAATGAAGCAATGAGCGCCTCGCCCGAGATCCTGCAATTGGCCATGAAATCGCTGCCGCACGGGCCGGAATTCCGGTTCGTGGACCGGATGGTGAGCCTGACGCCGGGCAAGGAAGGCGTGGGCGAATATCGCGTTCGCGGCGATGAATTTTATTTGCGCGGTCATCTGCCGGGTGAACCGATACTCCCCGGCGTACTCCTGGTGGAAGCCGGCGCGCAAGTGGCCGGCATGGTGGCGCAGGAGGACCCGGCCAATCCGGCCTGGCCACGATTGAAACTGACTGCGCTGCGCGCCGTCAAAATCTTTGGCTCGGCCCGGCCCGGAGACACGCTGCGCATCGAAGCCACCATCACCGGCTGTTTAGGCTCCTTGATCCAAGCCGAGGTTTCCGCCTTTATCGCGAACACGAAGGTGTTGTCCGCGGAACTCACCTTGAGCGGCAACGGCCCGACGGAAAAACAATGATGGCGCCAACCGAGCAGTCCGTCTGCACTTTCCGATTCGAGCGGGACACCTTCGCCTTCGCGCACGAACTGGTGTGGCAATATCATTTCGATCCGCTGACCGGGGCGATGACCACCTTCCGCTCCGACCCGCCGCCCACTTATTATCATCGTTGCTTCGTGATGGTGCGCTCGACGCGGCAATTTTTTTATCACGCCCGCTTTGAACCAGAACAGCCACTGGCGGAACCGGAAGCTTACCGGCGGATCATCCGCGAGGTCGTCTCCCGCAATCCACGCCGGGCGTGTGCGGAGCCGGAACGGGTGGCGGTCCCCGGCTACGACGGCCTGCGTTCGTTCAGCCGGGCGCACGAACCGCTGCTCAAGGCGGAGTTGGGCGGCCCCTGGCAATCCTATTTCCTGCGGAGCCACTGGCGCATGATTTTTCCTGTCCGGGGATATCATCAGAAACGGATGGCGCAACAGTTGAAACAATCGCTTCACGACCGCGGTGTCACGCTCGTGCATCTGTTTCGCTTTCCGCGCATCACCATCAACCACGGAATCGTGCTGTACGGACTGACGGAGTCGGAACAGAACATGGAATTCGAGGCATACGACCCCAATATTCCAACCCATCCGGTCAAACTGACCTATGATCGGAACCGGAGAAAATTCAATTTTCCCCCGAGTTGTTATTGGGGAGGAGGCACGTTAAGCGTGATGGAAATTTTTTGCGATTGGCCTTATTGATTTACGATTTACGATTTACGAATCCATCCACGATCTAAGTCGCACGTAAATCGTATATCGTAAATCGCAAATATTCAGCTCCGTCTTCGGCGCGGCTGCCAGAAGCTGATGCCGAAGAACAGCGTGCCGCAACAATTGACGCCCACGGCGAAGCCGATGTTGTAGGTGCGCCCGGAATTGTTCGGCGCGTAAATCGGCAGATCATTGCCCATCAGCAAACCCGGCAACGCGGCGGGCATCAGGATTCCGTGCACAACCCCGAGGTTGAAGCCGGCGAGGTGGTCGGATTTGTAATATCGGGAGGACGCCCAGCCCTGGCCAAAACCGAGCGCCACGCCGAGCAGGGTCAAGGCCACGGCTTTAATTGTTATTTCCTTCGCCTTGGAAATAGGGGCCGGAACTTCAATTTGATTTGGGACAGACGCCGCCATACCTCACAGCATGTTCGGACGTTGTGACGCCGGGCAAGTACATAATGCCGCGACCGCATTCGAGCTTCCATGCTTGACGACATTTTGAGTCGGGTCATACTCATCGAAATGAGCATTGACTCCAATCACTGCTTTGTCGCTTGCGTAAGGGCCGGGTTCGAACACCGACCGGCTTTTTCGCCGGCAGCCCTGTTCGCTGCGGTCGCAAACGACCGCCACTTCGTCACAGACCAAACCCAGCAATGACCTCAGAGAAGGACCCCAATACCATCGCCGCGCAGCTCTGTCAGTTTGCGCGAACTAATTTCGTCGTCGAAGGAACGAATTTTGACGAAAACAGCCCGTTGGCCCATGCCGGCATTGATTCCTTTGCGCTGGTCGAGTTGCTGCTCTATTGCGAGCGCGTCATCGGCGTCCGGGTGCCGGATTCGCACCTGACGGGCAACAATTTGACCTCCATGGCCACGCTCGCCAATTGCATCGCCGAACTGGCCCGCAACAACCACTCCTCAACCTGAGCGCCGGAGCGGCTGTGCCTATGCCTGACCTGCCCCGTCAGATTCGATTGGCTGCAGGAGATTACTTCATGCACGGCCAGGACTCCCGGATGCGGCGCGCCGGGCTCCCGGGCAATGTCTGTTGCGCAGTCATCCGGTTGGGAACCGGGCTGGATATGGAACGGCTGCGCCGGCGCATCGCCACATCGCCCATCCTGGACTGGGTGGCGCGAGCACGCATCATTCGTCCGTTTCCGCTGCTTCCCCCGCTCTGGCGCACAACGGCAATACCTCGAACCGTCCTTTACGAACACAACAATCAAAATGTCAGCGTGGACGCGTCGTGGTCGCTGCCGCCAGTGGTAGCGGCGCGCGAGTTGCATGCCGCGCGGGGGCCGGGTCTGGCGTTTGACGTGGTTCGCCACGCGGATGGGACCAGCCATCTGTTCCTTTCCTGGAACCATACACTGCTGGATGCGCGCGGTTTGGATTTGTTGTTGAATCATCTGAACGCGGACGGCGCGACGAATGGAGCGCCTGCCATTCAGGATTTGATCAGTCCCAAACAATTGGGATGGGATTTGTCCGGCTGGTGGCCGAACGTGAAACGGGCGCGCGGTTCGGTGGAGTGGCTCCATGAATCCGGCGATGAACCGCTCTTCAGTCTGGTGCCGCCCGGGCCGCGACCCCGTTTGTGCCGCAACCATTATCGCGTCGTTTCTTTTACCGAACCGGAGACGGTCCGCATCGACGCGCGTTGCCAGCAACTTGTTGGCGGCTTCCGGCGCAGCCACTTTTATCTGGCGGCTACGGTCCGGGCCTTGCACGCCGTCGCGGTCCAACGCGGTAACCAGGACGGAGCGTATTTGATCCCCGTGCCCCATGACACGCGCCGGCGCGGCGCCAACGGCCCCATTTTTTCCAACCATCTCTCCATTCTTTTCTATCGCATTGAGCCGCGACTGGCCGGGCGGCTGGGTGACATCCTCGGCGAATTGAGCCGGCAGATGACCAATCAAATCCGCGATCGTTTCCCGGAATCATGCATGGCAGCGCTGGACATGTTCAAGCCGTTGCCGCTGGGATACTATGTGCATCACCTGGGAAAGCCGACCCGCGGCAAGATCGCCACCTTCAGTTTTTCAGATTCGGGCGAGACCTGCGCCGGAATGAAGGAACTGTGGGGCGCCCGAATTTTGGACGTCACACACCTGGTGCCGGCCTGGCGGCCGCCGGGGTTGACCGTCGTGTTTTTGAGATTTGGCAACAGGCTCTCGGCGCTACTGTCGTCGGTGGATGATTGCCTGAGTACGGCCGAAGTGGACGGGCTGGAACGGGACGTGCGCGCGGCCCTGCTGGAGGAGGGAATATCATGAAGGTGCTCCTGGTGGCAACGAACCGCGAACGCTCGCCCTATCCCGTGGCACCGTTGGGCGTGTTGTGCGTTGCCGCCGCCGCCCGCGCTGCCGGCCACGAGGTCAAGTTTTTGGATTTGGGACCAACGCGGACACCGCAAAGCGCGCTGCGAACAGCGCTGGCGGCGGACAAATTTCAAGCCGTGGCCTTCGGTATCCGCAACCTGGACAACTGTTGGTCATTTTCGCCACGATTGTATTTCGACGAGGTGCGGGAACTGGTGGAAACGGTACGACATCATTTCGATGGACCATTGATTCTGGGCGGCAGCGGTTTTTCGGTGTCGCCGCAAGGCTGGATGCGGCGGTTGCACCCTGATTGCGGCGTGATCGGCGAGGGTGAGCGCGCCTTCCCGGAAGTGCTGACGCGATTGGAAACCGGACGCTCACTGGAGGGAATGGAAGGCGTCATCACCAACACCGATGGCGATGGCCGTGGCGGCGCGCCCGCAAGAGCGATCGAGTCGCTCGCCCAGTTGCCGATGGCCGCCCATGAATTTTGCAGTTACAACCGCTACACCCGGCGCGGCGGGTTCGTCGGTGTCCAGACCAAGCGGGGATGTCCATTCAAATGCGCCTACTGCATTTATCCCGAACTGGAAGGGCGCCGCTATCGGCTCCGCCCGCCGGAAGCCGTGGTTCAGGAAGTTGAAACCGTGGCCACCCACGCGAAGATGCGTGATTTCTTTTTCGTGGACAGTGTCTTCAACGATCCCCGGAACCACGCGCTGGCCATCTGCAACGAACTCCGCCGGCGGCGATTGCCGGTTCGCTGGTCGGGCTTCTGCAACCCGATGGGCTTTGACGCGGAACTCGCGCACGCGATGAAGGCAGGTGGTTGCGCGGGGGTTGAGTTCGGACTGGATGTGGCCTCGGACAAGATGCTGGCCGCATTGAACAAGCCGTTTGGGCAGGAGGAAACCCGGATTGCACTGCAAGCGGCGCATGATGCCGGCCTGCCGGTTGCGATCTACCTGCTGTTCGGCGGTCCCGGCGAAACCTGGGCGGATGTCGAGGAAACGCAAAACTTTTTGAACGATTGTGCGGAAGCGAATGCCGTCTTCGCCACCATTGGCATCCGCGTTTATGAAGGCACGCCCATGGCCCGGATTGCAGTGCGGGATGGCCAGATGAAGCCGGACCAGGACCTCTTCGAGCCGGCCTATTACCTTTCACCCGAGCTGGCTGAAGATACGGAAAACAAACTTGATCGCATCGCGCGGCGGCGCGCGGAGTGGACCTCGCCGGCAGACTGGCGCAAGGCAGTGGTCCGCTGGGGACAGAAAGTAACGGTTCTGCTGAACGTGCGGCCGCAGTGGAAATACATCCGCGGCTACGGCAAGCACATGAGACGGAGAACGCCGTGAGCAACCCGGCTCACATTGGTTCCACGACCATTTCCTGCGACGTGCTGGTCATCGGCGGCGGTGCGGCGGGCGTGGCGGCGGCGACCGCGGCCGGGCGCGCCGGCGCGCGGGTGGTATTATTGGAGCGATACGGTTTCCTGGGCGGGTTGGCCACCACCGCGCAGGTCGGCACCATCTGTGGTTTGTATCTGCGGGACGCGACGGGCGTGGAAGCCAAGCCGGTCGCCGGCGGATTTGCGCAGGAATTTGCCTCGCGATTGCAGCGCGCCACCGACACGAAACCCATTCGGGTAATGGATACCGGCCTCTGGGTGTTGCCCTATCTCCCGTCCGCCTTTGCCCGCGTGGCTGACACAGTTGTGAGCGAATCCGGAAATATTACTGTGGTGCTGCACGCCACGGTGGCGGAAGCGCAAGCCGAAGCTTCCCGCCTGTGCCAGGTCCGCGCCCTGGCTTGGAATGAGCCGTTGCTTTTCCGCCCGACCACGGTGGTGGATTGCACTGGCGAGGCAACCGGCGTCGCTCTGGCTGGTGCCAGTGCGGAAAACGGCGCCACCGATCAGGCGCCGGCACTGGTTTTTGTCTTGGAAAACGTTGATCCCGGTCTGGCCGGGCGCGGGCTGCTCGAAGTGCGACGTGAATTGCACCGCGCAGTTGAAGACGGAACTTTGCCTGTCCTCTGTGAACGTCTCTCGCTGGTTCCCGGCACCGGTTCCAATGGCCGTCTCGCGCTCAAACTCAGTCTGCTCCCGGCAAATCCGGACCGCGCACTCTGGCAACAGGTCACGGATTGGGAACGCGAGGCCCGCGCGCTGCTCGATCCGCTCCAAAAGTTCCTGGTTAAAAATATTGCTGCCTGCCGCAACGCGCGTCTTGATTCCGTCGCTCCGCAACTCGGCGTCCGTTCAGGCCGCCGCATCCTGGGCCGTGCCCGATTGGCGGATGAGGATGTGTTGGGTACGCGAAAGACACCTCGGGGCATTGCTCGCGGTTGCTGGCCGATGGAACGTTGGACGAACAGTCCGAGACCGGAAATGACTTATTTCGCCGAGCGCGATTATTACAACATTCCCCTGGACTGCCTGCGTCCGGTGGAACTGGATAATGTCTGGGTGGCCGGCCGCTGCCTGTCCGCAACGACGGGAGCAATGACTTCGGCCCGGGTCATTGGCACGGCGTTGGCGACCGGTTGGGCAGCCGGAACTGCCGCCGCCTTTCAGGCCTCAGGCCGGTCGCTGGATGATGCGGTGGCACTGATTCGGAAGCAGATGGAGCAATGATTGCGATTAAGACCAAGATTAAGATTGGGTTCGAAGACGTTTGTTCTTAATCTTAATCATACTCGTAATCTTAATCTTATTCCGCCTATGAAAATCTATTTTGATCACGAGAAGCTGGATGCTTACAGAAAGGCGCTGGCCTTTGCCCAATGGACCGAGCCGGTTTTGGAACGCCTTCAGAAGTCTGCTGCTGTTCACAACCAGCTTGACCGGGCGCGTACCTCCATTGTCTTGAATATTCCCGAAGGGAATGGACGGTTCACCTCTGCCGATCGGTGCAAGTTCTTTGACATCGCCCGTGGTTCCGGATTGGAATGTGCCGGTTGTCTTGATCTTATCTTCATCAAGAAGCTTCTTTCGGAGGCGGAATTGGATGAAGGCAAGACGCTGCTCAAGGATATTATCTCACTGCTCGTCGGACTGATTCGGAGCAATTCGCCGGACCGGCTGCATGAGGAAACGGTCGAGTATCGGGTTCAAGATTAAGATTAAGAGAAAGATTACAATTAAGATTTTCAAAACCGATGAATGTTTTTGAAACGCTATCCCGTTCTGCCCGGCAGTGGCCTGAGCGCACGGCTATGATTGATGCCGGCGGTTCGCTGGATTACCGATCGCTCTGGCGCGAAGTCGAAGCGCTGCGGGCCCAGCTTGATCGGCTGGGCGTGTGCGAAGGACAAGGCGTGGGCGTGCGGGCGCGCAACGGACGTGCCTTCGTCATCGGCGCACTGGCGGCATTGGGTTGCGGCGCGGTCATCATGCCCATCCATCACCAGATGAAGCCGGCCGAATTGCTGGACATGCTGGCGCGTGCGCCCTTGTGTGTGATTCTTGACGATGGCAGCAACCCGGCCCTGGCCGGCAAGACCATCGCTCTGGAAAATCCTGGCGGCAACGGTTTGCGTTTCACGCGGCTGGACGGCCCGCAACAACCACTCGCACCCGGAATCAAGGACGCCGCGTTTGTGCGGTTCACTTCGGGAACAACCGGCAAGTCCAAGGGTGTGGTGCTGACGCATCGTGACGTGTTGGAGCGCACCCAGGCCGCCAATTCCGGGTTGGGTCTGACCTGCGAGGATAAAATCCTCTGGGTGCTGCCGATGGCGTATCACTTTTACGTGTCCATCATCCTCTACCTTGAGGCCGGGGCCACGGTCGTGGTCAACGCCGATTATCTGGCCGAAAATATTCTGGACGCGGCCGCGAAACACCAGGCCACGTTCCTTTACGTGACCCCGATGCATGTGCGCATGTTGACCAGCGAAAGTTCGGGACGCGCTCTGCCGCCTTCGCTTCAACGGGTGATGTC
>Ga0181538_10002197_pt1 | contig 20617 bp, 16 predicted proteins | sample PEATcosm2014_Bin_40_FD_119773 | JGI IMG/M metagenome (GOLD analysis project Ga0181538, IMG submission 119773) | Peatland microbial communities from MTU Mesocosm Facility, Houghton, MI, USA - PEATcosm2014_Bin23_30_metaG | ecosystem: Environmental > Terrestrial > Soil > Wetlands > Peat | place... | reverse complement strand
TGCAGCGCGTTGTACATCCCGAGGCTGCAGGTGGCAATCGGAGTGTCGGGGAGTGGCTCAGCCTGGTAGAGCACCTGGTTCGGGACCAGGGGGTCGGAGGTTCAAATCCTCTCTCCCCGACCAATGTTTTCAATCGTTTACAAGCTGACAGAGTAGACCCTCTGGTAGCAGCCCAGGTGCCTTGGTGCCGGAAGGCGCGTCATTATTGGCTTTCTTGCCGAGTCCTGGATGCGAGATCATCTACAAAAACATCTACAGTCGGAAGAAATGATCCATTCTCGCACCTAGACATTCAACTTGGACCCGCTACTCATCTGTTTGATTTAACGGCAGATCGAGATTTTGGCGAAGGACAGGTTCTTAGAGGCCCGATCGCTTACAAAATTTCGGCGCGTAATTCTCCCGAAGTCTCATTTCCTGGACTTCTTCGGAACGAGGGTTGAAACGAGCTTTTCCAGTTCTGCCAATCGCCTCTTCAATTCCTTCACTTCTTCAGTGTCCGCGGGGCGGCCGCTTTTATCGCCCCCTTCGGAAGGCTCTGGCGCGGCCGCGGATGATTTTCCGTTCTCTGTTTTATCGCGATCGGGCCGAAGATTCTGCATGAACTCGAAGGGATTCAATTGCGGAGTCATCACCCGGTACGTGTTCTGGTATAGGTCCAGCATTGCCTTCATGTAATTCAAAGCGCCTTCCTGGCTGACGCGGCCGGATGCGATCACCATCTGGCGCAGCAAGTCGAGCGGGAAACTGGACTCCGGGGCCTTGGCGTCTTCGACGATAATCTGGGTCAAAATGAGCCGCGTGATGTCCTCGCCTGAGCCGGCGTCGATCACCTGCACCTCGTTTCCCTGCTGCAGGAGCTGGGCTACCTCCTCGAGGTTCACGTATCGGCTGTTGGTCGTGTCATAGAGGCGCCGGTTCTCGTATTTCTTAATCACTACCGTCTTCTGCGCCATAGATTTCCTAATTTTACCCCTTGACAGCAGCCATAGCCGGCGCTACCGTTGAGGAAATGCTGCAGTGCAGCATTATATGCAGCATTCGGATGAGGTAAGGAGGACAAGATGAAAGCCACGGAAAAGGGACCTGAGGGGCCGGTGACGGCTGCCGCAGGCGACAAGCCTGATGTGATCGAATCTGTAACTCAGCTCTATACCAGCGGTATCGAGCGTTTGGCCGAGTTCCAAAAGAAAGGGTTGGAACTCGCAGTGCAACAGAACGCAGAATGGGTGAGCACCTGGAAGAAACAGGCGCTGGCCGCGCCGGGACTCTTGATGCTCGATCTGGCGAGCACGGCTTTTGAGCGCCTTGCAGACACGCAGAAAGGCGCGATTGATCTGATGGTGGAACAGAGCCATACGTTAGCCGGATTGGTGAAGGAGCGCAAGCTAAAGACGGCAGCTACCCTGGAGGAAGCCAAGAAGATTGCTCAGGAGGCAATCGAGCATTCGGTCGCAGCCCAGAAGACAGCGCTCGATTATTCCGCCAAGCAAGCCAAGGCAGTCTTCGAAACCGCCAAGCAGCAACTCGGCTATGCCGGTACGCCGGTAGAAACAGCAGCCGATACGATGCAGCGCGGAATGGACGTCGTAGTCGAGGCTCAGAAAGAGTTGCTCGACACCATGAAAGGACCGATGGTTCATTGATTATCCAATGCCGTAAGCCCGGACCGACCGGATGGTGGCCTTAGGGGCGGCGAGTGATTGAGCCCTACTCAGGCGGATCTCCCCGCCCCGTTCAGGTATATGCTTTGTGTGAACGAAAGGTGGGAGTTAGATATGGCTGCAAAAGGGGAAAACGGTAAGCCGGTTGATCCGTTCGAAGCATATCGCGGAATGCGGGACGCCTATCTTGAAGGCATGTCGAAGGTAATGATCAATGCTGTGAACAGCGAGGAATATGCCCAGGCAACGGGCGCCCTGCTGAATGGATCTCTCACTCTCTCCGCGCCATTCCGTGAGGCGCTCGATAAAGCGATGATCATGGCGCTGGAACAGTTATCCCTGCCATCGCGACAACAGGTTACTGCCCTGGCGGAACGCTTCACGAATTTTGAAATGAGACTCGATGATGTCGACGCCAAGTTGGACCGAATCATCGCACTCTCGTCTGCGACCCAGCCCGCGCCGGGCGGGGTTTCCCCTGCCGTAAGACGACCCGCGGCTCCGGGGACAAGATCGCCGCGCCGGGCTAGCATCAAGAAAGTCAAGAGGCCTATATGACACAGGCCGCGGAGATTTCCAGCGAGTGGTCGGCTCTCGACCAGAAGCTCCAGACTTTTGTCAGATTGATGACCACAAAGGCGGTGATCGGACAAACTCCCAAAGAGCTTATATGGACGCTCAATAAAGCAAAACTCTATCATTACATTCCTGTCGTTCCGCCCAAAGAGCGACATCCCGTACCCTTGCTTCTCATATTTGCGCTCATGAATCGTCCCACGATTCTCGATCTTCGTCCTGGCCATAGCTTTGTCGAGTACATGGTCTCGCGCGGCTATGACGTTTATCTCCTGGACTGGGGAATTCCCGGTCCGGAAGATAAGGATCTGAGATTCGATGACTACACGCTGGACTACATCCCCAGGGCAATCCGTAAGATGAAAGCGCTGTCGGGATCTGACGAATTCAGCATGCTGGGGTGGTGCATCGGCGCGATTCTAACCACGATCTACGCTTCATTGCGACCGGACGACGGTCTGCGTAACTTGTTATTGCTGACCGCTCCCCTCGATTTCTCAGACCGCCAGCAATTGACCTTTGCGCGCTGGACGGACGAGAGGTATTTCGATGTCGATAAGGTCCTCGCCGCCTTTGGCAATATGCCGGGCGAGATGATTGACTACGGGGCCAAGGCACTCAAGCCCGTTGAGAACTACATCACGAACTATTGCAAGTTATGGGACAACCTCGATGATCCGCGCGTCGTGGAAGCGTGGCACGCAATGAATACATGGGTCACGGACATCTTTCCGATGGCGGGCGGCGCATACCGGCAACTCATCGTGGATCTTTACCGCAACGATCGTCTGATGAAAGGTGAGTTGCAGATCCGTGACGAGCGCGTCGACCTGAAACGATTGCGGGCCAATCTGCTCACGGTGATTGCCGAAGGCGATCACATTACGCCGCCCTGCCAGTCGGAGGCGATTGTATCGAAAATCGGAAGTAGAGACACGGAGGTGTTCCGCGTCGCAGGCGGTCACATTGGCATTATGGCTGGGAGCAGAGCACACCAGCAGACCTGGCCACATATCGAGTCGTGGCTGGCTGCCCGTTCCCGATAGCTGCCAACGTCCGATTACATGTAGATTCCCCCATTGACGTTGATCTGCTGACCGGTGATGTAATCACCTTCGCAAATGAGGAACGCAGCAACCTTTGCAATCTCTTCCGGCGTGGCCAAACGACGCATGGGAATCTTTTCCAGGATCTGATCCAGCCGGTCGGGAGGGATGCCGGTGACCATGTCGGTGGCCGTAAATCCGGGCGCAATCACGTTTGCGGTGATGTTAAATTTCGCTAATTCCAGGGCCAGAACCTTGGTGAATGCAATAAGGCCGCCCTTGCTGGCCGCATAATTCGCTTGCCCGAAGTTGCCGGCCTGCCCCACAAAGGACGCTACGCTGACGATGCGGCCAAATTTTTGCTCTATCATCGCGGGAATCGCGGCGCTGGTGCAGTAGAAAGCGCCATTCAGATTAGTGTCGATCACCTCGGTCCAATCGTCGTCCGTCATTTTGCGAATGCTTCGATCGCGCGTAACTCCGGCGTTGTTCACTAGGATGTCAATCCTCTGAAAGACGTCAAGGACGTCCTTGACCACCCTTCGTGCTTCCACGTTCCCTGAGATGTCACCTTGAAAGATTTCGCTTGCACCGCCGATCTGTTCGATTTCGTCTCTGACCTCTGCGGCACGGAGTAGGCCGGAACGACAGTTGATGGCAACCTTTGCTCCCCGGTCAGCGAGTTCCATTGCTATGGCGCGCCCGATACCGCGAGAGCCTCCGGTAATCAGTGCGACTTTACCGGCTAGCGGTTTGGATGACTTGACGATAACTTCGGACAACGTTGCTGTTGCCATGGGATACTCCTTTTTTCAGTTCATGGATTGAAAAATGGCGGCTATCCCTTGCCCGCCGCCAATGCACATGGTGACCAGGGCATACTGCCCGCCGATGCGGTGCAATTCGTGGATCGCTTTCACCGTCACGATCGCACCGGTTGCCCCGAGCGGATGACCCAGGGAGATGCCGCTGCCGTTGGGGTTGGTTTTTTCCCACGGAAGCCCCAGTTCCCGCCGAACGGCGAGCACTTGGGCCGCGAAGGCTTCGTTGGCTTCAATTACGTCCATTTGCTCGGTTGTCAGCCCGGTACGCTCGTAGACCCTTCTTACCGCCGACACCGGGCCGATCCCCATCACTCCCGGCTCCACGCCGGTCACCGCATAGTCGAGCAACTTGGCCATCGGCTTTAGTCCGCGCGCTTCCGCAGCGTGAAGCTCCATCAAAACCACTGCGGCGGCTCCGTCATTGACGCTGGAAGCGTTGCCCGCGGTAATGGTGCCGGCCTTGTCGAAAGCCGGCTTGAGTTTGGCCAGCTTCTCCAGGGTCGCGTCGCCGCGCGGCGATTCGTCGGTGTCGAAGTATGTTGTTCCTTCCCGAGAAGTGAGTTCGACCGGGACGATCTGGCTCTTGAATTTGCCGGTCTGGATCGCATTCAAGGCCCGGCGATGGCTCTCCACCGCCAGTTCGTCCTGGTCTTCTCGAGATATCCCGCATTTCTTAGCGACGTTTTCAGCGGTAATGCCCATGTGAACTTTGTCGAACGGGTCGGTCAGGGACGCAACCAGGACGTCAACCGCGGTTGCATCGTTCATCCGCGCCCCCCACCGCATTGCATTCAGCCAGTAGGGAGCCCTGCTCATGGACTCGGCGCCGCCGCCGATGGCTGCATCGGTATCGCCATGGACAATCGCATCCCCAGCCGTCAGAATTGCCTGAAGACCGCTGCCGCACATGCGATTCAGCGTAAGGGCCGCCGTTCCCACGGGCAAACCGCCACGCAGGGCCGCCACGCGCGACAGGTACATATCTTTTCCCTCGGTGTGAATTACGTTTCCGAAAACGACGTGGCCAATATTCTCCGCAGGCAGGCCGGAGCGCTCGACCGCTTCCCGGACGACCGTTGCGGCAAGTTCACTGGGAGGGATGTCTTTGAGGGCCCCGCCGAATTTTCCGATGGGGGTGCGCACGGCGCTCAAAACCACAATTTCTCGCTTGGTCATTCCCTAAGTCCTTTCGTTCCTCTTTGGGCAAGAGTGGGGACGAACCCCGGAAGGGGAGCCGTTCCTTGGGCGTCCTGAAAATTTTTCTCCCCAACACCTGTACATGGGAGCACCGCAGCGTTATTATGCTGCAATGCAGCATGCACATCGAAGAGGCATGGAATGGAAACTGAGAATCTTGCAACAGAGATGGGAAGCGCAACAGAGATGCCGTTTACGCTGCAAGGAAAAACGGCATTGGTGACCGGGGCAGGCCGCGGTATCGGCAAAGCCATTGCCAAGCGTCTGCTTGGTGCCGGAGCCCATCTCATGATCAACGACCTCGATGAGGCCATGCTTGTGGAATCGGAGGCCGAATTGGCGCACCCAGGCCGGGTGAGGCACATCGCCGGAGACCTCACGGATTCAGCGATTCCAGAGGCGATTGTGCAGGTTACGCTGGCCGAATTCGGCTCTATCGATATCATCGTGAACAACGCCGGGTATAGCTGGGACAACGTTATCCAAAAAACAACGGACGAGCAGTTCCAGGCTATGCTTGAAATCCACCTGGTCACGCCCTTCCGGATTCTCCGGGCGGCTTCAGCCTATATTCGTGAAGCGGCAAAAAAGGAAATCGCCGCTTCCCAATGCGTCATGCGCAAGGTGGTGAACATTACTTCAATTGCCGGCACAGACGGTAACGCGGGCCAGGCGGGTTATTCAGCCGGAAAGGCCGGGATTATAGGCCTAACCAAGACGCTGGCCAAGGAATGGGGCCGGTATAACGTGAACGTCAATGCGGTCGGCTTCGGTCTAATCGGCACCCGGTTGGTTCAGCCGCTGACCGACGCCAGTTCCAAAATGGAAATGCACGGCCACCAGATTCGCCTTGGCGTTCAACCCAGCCTGCTGGATTCCTTCAAGAGCGCATGCCCATTGGGACGGGTTGGCACGCCGGAGGAAGCAGCCGGAGCCGTGCTTTTCTTCTGCAGTCCGCTATCGGACTATGTCACCGGAGAAGTGCTGATATGCGGTGGGGGATTTCACTTTTAGTGAAGACCCTTCCGCGTTGCTATTTTGAATGAAGAAGAAGGGAATCTTCGAACACATAGCCGCTCGTGTCCTCTGTTTCCCTTTCCACGAGCCGCTTCACCTCCAGCCAATGGTCCACACTGAAGTCGTGGCTGGAGTCGAACGAATTCAGACAGGGCCGGTTGCCAGCCTGAAGCTGGTTTATGGGATCAAGTGCAGTGGGATTCTGCATGCCAATCACCTCCTGATGGGGTAAACCTCGGGGGTTGAGCCCCCAAGTGGTCACAAGGTGGTCAAAATTGAACACTCTTTCGTAACCTTGTCACTGTGCTGGCTGTCACAGCTCTTTGCAAGAGAAGAGAAACCATTCCGGCAACCCAAAATCGGCGTTTGATTGGCGTACTTTAGCCAAGGAAAATCGTCCGATACGATGGTGATCTGTTCCGCTCTGGAGGTTTCTCCAGACCGGATTTGAGCAGTTTTACAATCGCCGCGCGTCGAAGCTACAACTTTTGAGTTAGTTTTCCACAGGAAAATCACAGCTGGCACGACGCCAGATAGGGCAGATAGAGTGCGAAATCGCTCTAACGGCTGGACGCTGAACCAAATGCGTCGAGAAACCCAGCGTTACGGAGGATGCGACGCACCTTTTTGGGAGAAATGGAGAGGCATTGAGCCACCCTGGATATCTTCCTGCCTTCGCGCAGCCAGACTTTCGGGATAACGATCTCGGCAAATTCTTCGGCCACCTGCTGGAAAGTCTTTTCCCCCACCATGCCCTCGGACCATCCGCGCAGAGTCTCATTGATGCCGGACGCCTGCATAATGTGCGACTTCAGCGCAGCAAGGTCGTCCAGTAGGTGATCGTTCTCGCCCACTCCAATCAGGTCAGTCGCCTCTCTCGCACAACGCTTCGCCAAGTCCCACTCCTGAAAGAATTCGTTTCCGGCCGTCATGCCGCGCGCTATGTAGGCAGCCGCGAGCAACCGCCGATTCTGCGTGTGTTTCGCCAAAGTCAGGGCTTCTTCACTGAATTGCTTTGCATGGTTCGCGTGAAGCGCCATATCCACATCGTCACCAAGCTGTTCTTCAACCTTGGCGTTTTCCGTTGCCGTCTGCAAAACCCGCGCCCGCGCCATGAGGATCTGGTCATTCTTCTCGTGTCCAATTCGATACGCCTCCAGAGCCTCGCGGCCAGCACGGTCGATATCACCTCCATCCAGATGGAGATAGCCGGAGTTGACGATGACCGCCCCAAGTCCAGCCGAGTGGGGATAGAGCGCATAGATCTCCCGCGCTTGCCGCAACTGCAGAATTGCCTCCTGGCAGAGTTGCTGGTGGCGAGCGCGCAGGCTGGGCGGCCCGTCCGGCGCCGGGGCAGACGGGCTGGTTCGTCGCGCATGATTTGGTTTACGGGCTCGCGCGTCGATCCTTTTTCGCAGTTGCAAGGCAAGAAGCCGTTTTACGTAAGCGGCGTTTACCAGTGCCCTGGCGAGATTTCGATGATTGGGATTTCCCGCGGAATAAATTGCGATGGCACGATCAAAATGCTCGAGCGCCTTCGCGTAATCCCCGGCACGGCGCACAATGCGGCCCCTTGCCGACTCGATGTTGCCCAAAGCAAGATAATGATCCGTGGACTTAAGTACTGTCTCGGCATGGGCAAGCAGCCGCAGCGCCTCTTTTTTCAAGCCTTTCTGGAAGAGAATCCATGCCTCATGGATTTGAATCACTTCAGTGAACATGGCATTTTCGCGAGACTGCTGTGCAAGCTCGCGCGCCGCCACAATCTCCAGAAGGGCTGCCTCGTATTCACCCTTCTTTCTGTGCGCTCTTCCTTTCCAGAAATGAGCAAGTGCCAGCAGTTGCTCCTCCGCCGTCCCGCTTTCCGTCCTCAACGCGAAATCAATCGTCTCGATCGCCGTATCAACGGCCTCGGCAGATAGCGCCCGGAATCCCTCCACCAACCTTAAGCGAAGATAGTCGGCGAGCGGCATTCTGCGCCGGCATTCGACTGGGAATCTGATCAGGAGCGAATCGAGGAGATGAAAGTCGCGGTATCCAACGTCAACCCATTGCGCAATCAATAGGAGTAACTCAGTAGCATGAGAATCGCTCGGATTCAGCTTGGCCCAGGTCCTCTCCGCGTCATCGAGCATAGCCACGCCCTCGGATACGCGGCGCTGGTTGAGAGCGCAACTCAGATCTTTCAAAAATTGCGATCCGATGGCCATATCCAGCCTGACTCTTGCAGGCCATCCAATTCGATTGAAATGCGGCGGAGGAATCATGTGCAGCGGGTCGGATGCCGGGCTGCCCGTCACCGCTTCGTTCGAACAGGTTGAGTGGTCAGAGAACTGTCTCCTCCACGACCGCACCGATTATCCCTCTGCCTGGGCGTCCTTGTCCACCCGTCCGAATCGGACCGGTAGGACTTGTGCCGCAAGAGCGGCTGCTATTTACTCACATCATCTCGTGTGTGCGGTTCAGGCAGCCGACACCGAAGGAGAGCAAGATGAGCAAGATCGCTTTATGGAAAACCGGTTGGGAACCACACCGCTGGAATGGGATAACTCGTACCTATGAAGCAAGAGACGTTGAGCGTTTACGGGGAACCGTCAGGATAGAACATTCGCTCGCTCGTGCCGGGGCAGAGAAGCTGTGGCGTCTGCTTCATGAGGAGAACTACATACCGGCTCTGGGCGCACTCACGGGTAATCAGGCGGTAGAAATGGCCAAAGCGGGTCTGAAGGCCATTTACCTGAGCGGATGGCAGGTTGCGGCCGACGCGAATCTCGGTGGCCAGATGTATCCGGACCAGAGCCTGTATCCCGTCAACAGCGTTCCGAGTGTGGTGCGCTCGATTAATAACGCGCTGATGCGTGCCGACCAGATTGCCCATGCCGACGGGCACGATTCGATCGACTGGATGTTGCCGATTGTCGCTGATGCCGAAGCCGGTTTCGGGGGAGTTCTGAACGCCTTCGAGCTGATGAAGAGCATGATCGAAGCCGGTGCAGCCGCTGTCCATTTTGAAGATCAACTTTCCTCTGCGAAGAAGTGTGGGCACATGGGGGGCAAGGTGCTGGTGTCCACGCGGGAAGCCATTCAAAAACTGATCGCAGCGCGCCTTGCGGCCGATGTGCTGGATGTTCCGACCGTCTTGATCGCCCGGACCGATGCGAATTCCGCCCACTTGATTACCAGCGACTGCGATCCGGGGGATGCTCCGTTTCTCACGGGTGAGCGAACTGCAGAGGGATTTTTTGCATTCCGCGGCGGAATTGACGCTGCGATCGCTCGCGGTCTTGCGTACGCGTCCTACGCCGACATGCTATGGTGCGAGACCTCAGAGCCAAACTTGGCGGAGGCAAAGAGATTTGCCAAAGCGATTCATGCGCAGTATCCAGAAAAACTGCTGGCCTACAATTGCTCGCCCTCGTTCCATTGGAGGGCGAAGCTGAGCCAGCGGGAGATCTCACAGTTCCAGCAGGAACTGGGCGCGATGGGCTATCGCTTCCAGTTTGTTACGCTCGCAGGATTTCACGCGTTGAATCTCTCGGCGTTCGAACTTGCCCACGAATATATGCGATTGGGCATGTTGGCCTATTCGCAACTGCAACAGCGCGAGTTCGAATTGGCGGAGAGGCTCGGGTACGATGCGGTGAAACATCAGAAGTTCGTCGGCACCGGCTATTTTGACGATGTTGCCAATACGATCGCCGGGGGCCAGACATCGATCCGCGCGCTTCCCGGCTCCACTGAGGAAGAGCAGTTCGAGGAGGCCACGGAAACGGACAGTGAGGTCGATTCGGATTTCGTGATCCCGGTGTCCGGCGACTGAAAAGGATCCTCATCCAGCTCAACCGCAGCACTTGACCATCGGAAAGGAAAAGTCATCCCATGAGCGCGACCGTAGAAGTAGCCCAATCCCCCGCATTGCGTCCAAGCACCGAGAGCGAGATTCTAACGCCGGAAGCAGTGGAGCTCCTGCGTTGTCTCGACAGCCGATTCGAATCGCGCCGGCGCGATCTGCTGCGCGAACGCATCGATCGCCAGCGCCAGTATGACCTAGGCAGGTTGCCACGTTTTCCTTTCGAGACAGCCCACATTCGCGATGCGCAATGGACAGTGGCGCCGATTCCCGAGGATCTGCTCGATCGGCGGGTTGAGATCACCGGGCCAGCGGAACGAAAGATGGTGATTAACGCGCTCAACTCCGGGGCCAACGTCTTCATGGCCGACTTTGAAGACTCCAACGCCCCCACCTGGAGCAATTGCATCGAGGGCCAGCGGAATCTGCGTGATGCCAACCTGCGGATGATCGAATACGTTTCCCCTGAAGGCAAGCGGTATGAACTGAGGCCTGACCCCGCGGTGCTTTTTGTTCGGCCCCGTGGCTGGCACCTGGTGGAAAAGCACTTCCTCATTGACGACTCCCCGATCTCGGCTTCGCTCTTCGATTTCGGGCTCTACTTCTTTCACAACTTCAACATCTTGCTCGAACGCAATACTGCTCCCTATTTCTATTTACCGAAGATGGAGAGCTACCGCGAGGCGCGGCTGTGGAATGACGTCTTCCTGTTTGCGCAGGAATATGTCGGCCTTCCGAAGGGCACTATCCGCGCCACCGTATTGATCGAAACCATTGCCGCGGCGTTCGAAATGGACGAGATTCTATATGAATTGCGCGATCACTCCGCGGGTCTGAACTGCGGCCGTTGGGACTACATCTTCAGCTTCATCAAGAAGTTCAGGAACCATCCTATGTACACCCTGCCGGAGCGAGGTTGCATCACCATGGAACAGCCGTTCCTTCGTTCCTATGTCAAGCTGCTGATCCACACATGTCACAAGCGCGGCATTCACGCGATGGGAGGCATGGCGGCCCAGATACCGATCCGCGACAACCCGCAGGCCAACCAGGAGGCCATGGAGCGGGTTCGCCAGGACAAGCTGCGCGAAGTGCGCGCCGGCCACGATGGAACCTGGGTTGCGCATCCCGGGCTGGTCCCGGTCGCAAAAGCCGTATTTGACGAACACATGAAAGGCCCCAACCAGATTCAACAACCGCTCAAGCACACCGCCGATATTACGGAGCACGATCTGGTCGAGATCCCACGCGGCCCGCTAACCGAAGCGGGATTCGTGCGCAACATCGATGTTGCACTGCAGTACATTGAGTCGTGGCTTCGCGGCAACGGTTGCGTACCCATCTATAACCTGATGGAAGACGCCGCCACTGCCGAGATTTCGCGGGCGCAACTCTGGCAATGGATTTATTACGGGTCTCGCCTGAATAACGGCAGGAGGGTTGACTGTCACAACTTCGCAAGCGCACTCAGGGATGTCTTGAATCGAATCAAGTACACCCTTGGCACCGAGCGGTTTGCAAATTCCAAGTTCGAGCGCGCGGCCGAACTGCTCATTTCTCTCTCTACCGGTGAATTTCAGGAGTTCCTGACCACCGCAGCCTACGCCGAGTTTAACTGACAGGACGATCGGGGCGGACCTATGTCACAACCTGTATGAGGCCCGGTCTGAATCACGTGAAGGGTTCAATATGAAACCAGCTGCCGGTGTAGCAACAGAAAACTGCTTCAATGAAGGGGTTCACCCCACGGGGGTGTAGTCGAATTCGTAGCGGTCAAAGCACTCAGAAACAATACAGAACCACAGCATTCAACAATGGAGCTGCAAACCGTTCAATATAAAACAGTTTAAAACACGTAATTTCAACAGATTTCAATAGCTGGCTGAATCTGGTTCGGGACCAGGGGGTCGGAGGTTCAAATCCTCTCTCCCCGACCATTCTTCATTTTTGGCCCTTTTGAAGATCAGATCAAAGGGCTTTCTGTATGTAGGGTAAAGACTTACAGCATCTATGGAGCAGTTCAAAAGTACTTCCTTGAGCAATTCGGCTTGTTTGGCTGGTTTTTGCATAACGTACAGAGAATAAGCAGCTTGCGCGAGTTCTAAAATCCTTCCCATGCTAATGAGCTGTTCATCGCTCTTGTCCTCATTTAGCCCCGCGATCAAAGAGTTGATCCGCAATTCTTCCCTCTCCCAATCGGCTTGCTTACGCTGCCAGAAGTCCTCTGAAATCTTGCCGTCCAATTTGTCGCAATAAGCAGTATCCATCCGGGCACGAAGGGCGCTGAGTTCACGATTCAGGCGTGCGCGCTCTTGAGCCATACGTGCCCCTACGTGCACGTGCTCACGTTCCATCGCCTTTGTGATTCTTTCTGCCACTTCGGGTGGAATTGTCACGTCCCGCAATACGTGCCCCAGTCTCTCAGCGATTTCCTGCTCCCGAAATCGGGGCAGTTCGCACGGGCCACGTCCGCCGCTGCAACGGTAGTACACATACTTTTTCTTCTTTAGCTCGGCAGTCACAGTGCAGTTGTCATGGGCACATGTGAGAATTCCGCGAAACGCTATGGTGTGTTTGCTGTACTTCGGTCTGTTGTGGCCGCGTAGCACCTCTTGCACTTGGGCGTAGAGTTCGGGACTGATTAAGGGCTGTTGCGTGCCCGTATACGTGCGCCCTGCCCACTCAAACTGTCCGATGTAAAACGGGTTCGTGAGCATCTTGTGCAGGTTCGTTTTTGAGATACGTACACCCCACGTTTGCCGCACTTCCCGGGATAATGCTAGAAGCGAATGGCGTCCCGCGGCATAGTGCTCGAACACGTATTGCGCTATAGCGCTCTTCTCGGGATGAATCTCGATGGCGCGTGTCCCAGAGTCGTTTCGATAGCCAAAGGGGGCACGCCCGGGATATGTGCCCTGCTCTGCCTTCTCCTGCATGCCCTTTTTGACTTCCTCGCGAAGATTCTCAGAATAGTTCCGCGCCATTGCGAGGCGGATATCGTGCATGAATTTAACTTGCGACTTGGCCTCTTTTGAGAGGGTCTCATTTTCCTTTACGAAGTGAATTCTGATATCGAGGTCTTCCAGGGTGAGGGCGTCCCGTTGGTTTCGATACAGTCTGTCAGTTTTTTCTACCAGCAAGGTCCGGCACGTCCGATTGCGCTTAAAGAACGTGACCATATCGGTGAACTGTTTTCGACCGGCAACCTTTGCGGATTCGACCTCAACAAATTCACGAACGATCTCTAATCCTTCCTTCGACGCGGTGGCACGCAGCAGTTTAACCTGGGCCTCAATGGAGTAGCCCTCTTGCTGTTGTTCGCGACTGGATACACGCGCATAGAGAACGGCTGTACGTGCGGTCATTTTATGCCTCTCTTTTTGCTTGCTTTCGCTGCCTGCTTCGTCCAGCGGGCTTGAACGGCATTCCGGGCCTGTTCGCTGCGCTGCGCAGGAGTTAAATTGGCTGCGCGCTGCCTTCCGCCTTTGCGGCCCTTCTTGCGGAAGAATTCTAAGGCAGCTTCGGGCAATTTGTTTTGGGCGGTCATACGTAGGGGATAAGTGTACGCTCCTTTAGCCTAATCCGCTAGGCCGCCAATTGCTTCATGACCGATTCGCGGTACGTCTGGAATATGGTCTCGGTGGTCAGGAGGTTGTCTCCTTCAGGCTGAAGGAAGCCTGCGAACCTCTTCATGTAACGTGCGGCATTGCCCGTCGAGTTTGTACTCAGCCAACGGCGAAACTGCTGTTCACCCATTTCTAAATTGAGTTGGCGCAGCATGGACCCACTGAGCCAAGTATCCAAGCCACACTCGGGAATGGTTGGAATGTTGGCGCCTGTTCCATTTCGGATTTCGATGTTGGTAAACGGATTGAACTCCGGCAGGCGCGACAGTCGGCCAAATGAATCGATCTCACGAGGAATACGCTGCCCGCCGAATTGACGTTCGACCCTTGTGATGACGGCATCCTCCGAGATGCCGAACTCTCGTTCGAGGGTAAGCTCATCCGCATCCCGACTGCGTCTGCGTTGCAACTTCCGCAGTTGGTCCTTGCTCTCCGCCACCTTGTCATAGACCCTGACGATATTGGGACGTTGCCCTGCGCTGATAGTCTGAATTCCGGCTTTGCCGACTCGCCCGTACTTCGGAAGCCCGATTTCGTGTGCGATGCGCTTGAATTTCACACGCGTGCGGCCAAGAAACCACTCCACCGGGACTCCGTGCATATCTGCACAGAGGTCAATGCGCATAATATCCAGATCATTCGCCGGACACTCAACAGTTTCTTCTATCTGCGCCGCGAGGTCGCTATAGCCTTTCGTGCCTGTGTCTAGCAGTTCTAGCTTGCTCTCGCCCTCGTGGGGGTCATTCTCTTCCCGCTTCAGCGAATAATGCAGCAGGGCGTCGATTCCGACCGGGCGGAGATTAGTGACCCATTCATAGCGGCCAGAACCCAAGGTCCGGGAGCTGTTTTTAAAATGGCGACTTTCAGCCATGAACTCTCGAACCACTGGACGGAACAGGGTGACGCGCGGAAGCCGGAGTTCGATCTTGTCAATCATTCCCCGACTCCGGCTCGTCAATCTGACGTGAGTTGCAGGCTATTAGACAGAGCCTGCAACTCGGGGCGGCGTCGCCGCCCTGGTGGACCTCTGCCGCCGATGGGCAGGGGCCAACGCTTGCGCACAATGCCAGAGAATCCCCGGTCAGCGCTGTATACGCGTCTCTGAGAGGCTGTTCGAGGTCTTGGAGGGGAGTGTCGGCTAGGAAGGGAACGGCAGAGCTTAAACAGGATTTGCAGAGAGGAACTGTCTGCGTGCATTTCTGGCCTCGTGGTCGGACGCCGATGGTCGAAACCAAGAAGGCGAGCGAGAAGTCCGCTGGTCGATGGCAACGGTTACATGACTTGCGGTCCATGCGCCTCCTTGTCCCAGCGGTCGAGAGTTTGAAAAAGCTGAATTAGGGCTTTGATATGGGAATCGTCTAGGGCGTAGGGAAGGGCAGAGCTGGATTCGGCGAAATGACTGAAGCATCCCGGCGCTTCGCGCCGGGATTGAATGGCGAGGCTCTGCCTCGCGCTCCGGCCAGTTTTAGACTGAGTGCTCCCCGCTTCGCGGGTCGTGGGATTTGCTTTGGGGGGATCTAAAGAAGGTAAGTGAATAGGTGGGCGAGCCGCTGGCTTTCGGCCAGCCGTCGATGGAGGTGTAGGCCGTCTCAGCCCCGGATCGGACTGGCGAACCGATTTCCCGGATTGTGGTCGGACCGCACTCCGCTCGCCCATATAGAGGAGTCTGCGCCCGAGCCGAAACCACAACAATCACTGACAGATATGGCACCTGGGATGACAAAATGGTCGGTTGAGTTTTGGCGGAGGGATTGTGGACGAGAAGTTGCGGGAAAAGCTTGTCAATGCGGTCGAAAAGTCATTCCATGTTGCGGGCGCGAGAGACTACGAATCGGGAATAGAACAAGCACGAAAGCTCATTGCCTTTGTATATGAGGGCGTCAACTCGATGAAAACGCCCGACGAGTTGCGATTATTGCTCGATAGTTTCCCGGCTCTGTCAAAACGAGAGGAATTGATAGGACTGTTCATTGCGCAGAATCTTCCGGGTATTTTGCGCTTGGGATTGAAACTCGCTGCCAAAAAGGCGGCAAGCGATTTGCCAGGGCTGAAGAGTGGCAGGCCTCCGGCGCTGTCACTTCAACAGGTCCATGAAGCGCTGGATTATGTATCAAAACTCAATCGACAAGGTTGCCCATTCGAGGTCGCAAAGTTACGCACAGGCCAAAGATTTGGATGTTCGCCTCGAACGATTGAGCGTTTGTGGAAAGGCCGTGCTGCCTTCGCGGACGACTCACCGGTAATTGCTCCCACAATAGATGAGGCGCTCTCCTATCTAATCAGTCCCGCGGAGGCCAGTCCGGTCGCGATCAGCCAGCCCGAAAGTGAATCGAGCACAGACAAGAGCGCCCCGTCTCCGGGGCGCTCAACGGTTACGGAAAAACCGATACCGTACGACGAAAGTCTTACTGAGAAACAGCCAGGCAATCGTCGCTCAAGTACACTGCTATAATTCTTGGCCTACCGATCTCCCATGTCAAGAGGGTTTTCTATGCACACCGCTCCCTCTGAAGCTCCAAAATACTCGCTCGGAATCGATCTCGGCTCCGCATCCCTAGGCTGGGCAATGGTTTGCCTGAACGAAGCAAACGAGCCCACCGAACTCCTCCGCGCCGGCGTCCGCATCTTCGAGCCCGCCGTCGAAGGCAACGTCGAAAAGGGTCAGGACGTGTCGAACGCCGCTGCCCGGCGTCAAGCCCGACTCGCTCGCCGCCAACTCCGCCGCCGCGCCGGCCGCCAGAAACAGTTATTTAAGCTGCTGCAGCGCCAAGGATTGCTCCCGCGGTACGAAGGCCAGGCCGGCGATTCGGCGATCCAGCGGCATGAGATTCTGAACGCCCTTGATCGGGATCTGGCTGCCAAATGGTCAAACTCCGTCGACCCCATCACCTCGAACTTCGTAGAACTCCCGCTCTATGTCCTCCGCAAAACCGCGCTGGACACTCAACTCCAGCCCTTCGAACTCGGGCGCATCTTCTATCACCTCAGCCAGCGCCGTGGCTTCCAATCGAACCGCCGCGCCAGCAACAAGGACAAGGAAGAAGAGCAAGGCAAGGTGAAGGCCGGAATCTCGCAGCTTGAAGCAGAGATCAAAGCCGCGGGCGCAGAGACGCTGGGCGCGTATTTCGCCGCTCTCGACCCCCACTCCCAAAAAGTCCGCCGCCGCTGGACGCATCGCCGCATGTTTCAGGAAGAATTCGAAATAATCTGGGAGCGGCAGCGCTCATTCCATCCCACACTCCTCACCGAAGAGCTCCGCCGAGAGATTTCCAGGATTCTCTTCTTCCAGCGGCCAATTCGGGAGCAAGCAAACCTGATAGGCCACTGCGAGCTGGAGCCGGACCAGCGCCGCGCGTCGTGGGCAACCTTGGAGGCACAACGGTTTCGCCTCCTGCAAAAAGTGAACGACCTCGAAATCATCTATCCCGGCCAGGTTCTTGGCACTTCGCTCACAGACGCCCAACGCCTGAGCCTATACGAACTGCTGGATGCTGAAGGCGATCAAAAATTCGAGGCCATCCGCAAGCATCTCGGTATCGAGAAGAACATCGGCTTCAACCTGCAACGCGGCGGGGATACAAAGCTGCGCGGGAACCTCGTCAACAAGATCATGCGCAAGGCCTTCGGAGAGCGCTGGGAAGAAATGGACGATGAACAGCAGCGCCTTGCCGTCGACGAATGGCGCACCATCGAAGGCGAGCAGAGCCTGCGCCGCCGTTTCGTCGAGCATTGGGGGCTGGACGACCTGGCCGCGTCGGCCCTGGCAGAGCAAACACCACCGAAGGGGCACTGCCAGCTTTCGCGGAAGGCGATCCGCCGGTTGTTCCCCTTGATGATGCTCGGCCAACGGTTCATGGCCGCCCGGCAGGAGATTCCCGAATACCGTCCCCGGCTCAAGGAACCGCTGGAACGCATACCTCCTGTCCGTGAGACGCTGAATAATTTGCGCAATCCAGCCATCGAGCGCGCACTCACTGAATTGCGCAAGGTCGTCAACGCCATGGTCGGTGAATACGGCAAACCCGCCGAGGTGCGTATTGAGCTTGCCCGCGACCTGAAGAAGAGCCGAGCCGAGCGCGCAAAGGCGACGGACATCATGCGCAGGCGGGAAAAGGAGCGCATCACTGCAAAGGAAAGACTGCTCAAGGAGCTCGGTCCCGCCTTTGATCATCCCTCGCGGGCCGATGTCGAAAAGGCTCTGCTCTGGGAGGAATGCGGCGGCATCTGCCCCTATACTGGCCGCTCCATCGAGTTCGCCTCCCTCTTTGGCGAAGCGCCACAGTTCGACGTTGAGCACATCCTGCCCCTAAGCCGCATTCCTGACGATTCGTTCCAGAACAAGACGCTCTGCTATCACGAGGAAAACCGTAACCGTAAAGGCAACCGGACGCCCTTTGAGGCCTACGGGGCCGACCCCGATACCTACGGCCAGATCATTGGGAGGGTGAAGGCGTGGAAAATCGGGAACCCCGGCAAGCTGCGCCGTTTCGAACTGCGCACCCTCGACGAAATCGAGGGCTTCTCGAGCCGTCAATTGAACGACACGCGATACTCCAGCCGACTGGCGATGCAACTCCTCGCCACGCTCTACGGCGGAGACCGCATTCCTCAGCAAGATAGCTCGAACCGCCAGATTGTCTTCGCGTCGTCCGGGTCTGTCACGGCCACTCTCAGAAAGGTTTGGGGGCTTGAAGAAATCCTCCGCGAAGCTGCGCCGTCGGCCAACGGCCAATCCAGAGGAAAACCGCGCACCGACCACCGTCATCATGCCATCGACGCCATCGTCATCGCGCTCACCCGCCAGGGCACGATCCAGGCCATGAATCGGGCCGCGGAGCAGGCGCCCAGTTGGATGCGAACCGGTCGCGCCTACCGTGGCCTGCAGCAGCCGTGGAGGGATTTCGTGCCCAGCACCCGCCCCGTCATTCACGGCCTTCTCGTTTCACACCGGCCCGAGCATCGCCTCACGGGAGAACTGCACGACGCAACCAACTACGGCGCGCCGCGTAAAGTCAGCGGCAAAGAGGTCGTTCACGTGCGAAAGCCGGTCAGCGGCCTGGGCGTGAAAGACGTTGAGAGCATCGTCGATACTGTCGTCCGCGAGGCCGTTCGCGCCAAGGCAAAGGAGCTTGATGGCGATCTCTCAAAGTGCAATCCCAAAGAGGGCGTCGAGGACTGGCCTCTGCTCCGAACCAGAAACGGCAAAACCATTCCCATCAAGCGCGTTCGCATTCAGAAAAGCCTTGAAGTCGAAACCGTCGCCAATGGCTCTGCCCGCGAGCGCTACGTCGCACTCTCCAGCAACCATCATGTGGCGATCTTTGCCGAGCTCGATGGGCATGGAAAAGAACGGCGCTGGGAGCCTATCACCGTCTCACTCTACGAGGCGATGAATCGCAAGCGGAGTGGATTGCCCGTTGTGCAGCAGGCTTACCCGGGTGCAGAGGATTGCGTCTTCAAGTTCTCGCTGATGGGTGGCGACACGGCTCTGCTGCACAGGGACTGCGACCATGCAAGGGACATTTGCAGACCGAGGGCCTGGCGCATTCGGACAATTACGCAGACAGGAAGAGTGGCGTTGGTTCCCATCAATGATGCGCGTATGAAGGCGGAGATCAAGAGCTCCAAGGACTGGTGGGAGCCCGGGATCGACGCACTCCGCAAGCTGGGATGCGAGAAGGTCGTTATCGATACCCTGGGGCGCCCTCATGTGACCAGCGACTAGTTATGAGCGACAACATCGTAGAAATCGGCAACCCGGCGCGGCTGAGCGTGCGCGATGCGCAACTCGTGATCGAGCGGGAAGGGTTTTTGCCGTTCGCTACCCCCGTCAGTGGCGTCACCGCTCTTTTGCTGGCTCATCCGCAGGCCACGCTGACTCAAGCAGTCTTTTCGCGTCTGGCTGAGGCTGGCGCCATTGTGGTCACGATCGACAGCCGGTACCGCCCGGCGGCAGTGAGCCTTCCCTTGCAGGCGAACACCCTGCAGTCCGAATCAGTGGTCTGAATGACCGCGGAGTGTACTTGAGCGACGATTCCCGGCCATCCCCAGCAATGTGCGGAGAGCGGCGGTCATGCCCGCGAGTGTACTTGAGCGACGATTCCCGGCCATCCCCAGCCCGCCGCGCATCCGGCCAGTGGGAAGGAGGAGTGTACTTGAGCGACGATTCCCGGCCATCCCCAGCACAATCGCCTGCGTGTCCATTCACTCACCAGTGTACTTGAGCGACGATTCCCGGCCATCCCCAGCTACTCTCGGCCATGTTCCTGCTCCTTGTTGAGTGTACTTGAGCGACGATTCCCGGCCATCCCCAGCCCGCGCACGCTTTACGCCGACACTTCGGCAGTGTACTTGAGCGACGATTCCCGGCCATCCCCAGCTGTCTGTGGGGTCATGCTGTCCTTTCTTTTAGTGTACGTGAGCGGTGATTCCCGGCCATCCCCAGCCTGTTCTGGTGCGCGCTTCTTGCGGACCAGAACAGGGCTTGGGATAAATACTTGCCCGAGAAAGACGCCATTACCGTCTCAGTTTCATATCAGATTCCGAGCCGCAGACGCTGTGGCAATAGGAGCGGAGCAGAAAGGTTCTAAAATCGTTCTCTAACGCCGACCAACATTTTAAGAACTTTTGATTCAATCACTTACAATCGAGCGAAACTACGATTCGGCGACTATCCTGGAGCTACCCATTCCCTGACCCTGGGGCGTTTGAACTAAGCCTGCGGCGCGGCGGACGCTGCGGCGGTGGTGGTCACCGAGCCTTTCAGGCCATTTAAGTTTTGGGTCACAAGGAGGTTTTTGTGACCCATCTTCGGCAG
>Ga0181538_10002194_pt1 | contig 20627 bp, 16 predicted proteins | sample PEATcosm2014_Bin_40_FD_119773 | JGI IMG/M metagenome (GOLD analysis project Ga0181538, IMG submission 119773) | Peatland microbial communities from MTU Mesocosm Facility, Houghton, MI, USA - PEATcosm2014_Bin23_30_metaG | ecosystem: Environmental > Terrestrial > Soil > Wetlands > Peat | place... | reverse complement strand
GCCGGCGTCGCGCTGGTTAAGGAGCTATCGCACTTGCCGGTGATCGTGGACCCATCGCACGGCACGGGCGTGCGCTCGCTGGTGCTACCGGCGTCGCGCGCCGCGCTGGCCGTCGGCGCCGATGGCTTGCTCATCGAAGTTCATCCGCGCCCCGATGAGGCGTGGTCCGACGCCGCACAGTCGCTCGACGTGCCGTCCTTCGCCGCGCTGGTGACGGACCTGCGCGGCCGCGAGGCTGCGCAATGAACGACAAATTTGAAACAATCCTGAATGGATTGTGACCAACCAGAGAGGGCTAAGTTACCGGCGGGATTCGGCGACCTGCGGTTCGTGCTCGGCTGAGCCTGAGGTCTTCTTATGTTCGCGTATGAGCGTGATGAAGGATTGGGCCGCGCGCGGCAAGCTGCGGTCGCGGCGATAAACAAGTCCCAGCGTGCGCCACAGATCCACGCCTTCGATCGAGAGCAGCTTCACTTCCCCGGATTTCACGAGGTCGCGCGCAAACGTCTCGCTAACGAAAGAAACGCCCACATTCGCCGCGACGAAACACTTGATCATGCCGATGCTCGGCAATTCCATCGTAATGTGCAGGCGCGAGCGGTAGGCCCGGAAGAGCTTGTCCAGCACTTGCCGCGTATAGCCCGTGCGCGGAAAAATCAACGGCTGTTCCGCCACCTCGGCCAGCGATACGCGCGATCTTCCCGCGAGCGGATTCTTCGGACTCACCATGAGCATCATCCGGTCTTTAAACACCGGATGCACGCGCAGGTTCGGCGATTTCACCGGCATGGTCACAATGCCGACGTCAATGGTCCCGTCTTCCACGCGCTGCAGAATTTTGTGGCTGAAATTACGATACACGCTGATATGCACCAGCGGATACTTGCTCTGGTACTCGGCGAAGATGTCCGGCAACAGGTAAAGACAGGTCGCCTCATTCGCGCCAAAGAAGAGCGGCCCCTGCACCGTGGTGCCGCGGTCGGCGACAGCCTGCAGAGATTCGTCGCGAAGCCGGAGCAGCCGCAGGGCGTAGTCGAACAGCACTTCCCCCGCGGGCGTGAGCTGTACAGACTTGGCAGAGCGATCCAACAGACGCAGGCCATACGCCTGTTCGAGCTGCCGGATCTGCGCGCTGACAGCTGATTGCGAGCGGAACACTTTCTGCCCCGCGCGCGAAAAGCTTCCTAGCTTCGCCACCTGCACAAACGTGGTGAGTTGGTCGAAATCCATAGTTCCAAGCGTCAGCCCTTAGTATACCGGAACTTTGCCTTTGTAAAGCTTTCCCGGCCGTCAATCCCGTAAATGCGGAGTTATTGCAGGCAAATGCAGCAGAAAAAGCCTTCTTGAGGGCGAATCACGTGTCCCTGAAGGCCTAAGGCTGGGGCGGACGCACCTCATCCGCGGCACCATCTACGTGCTGGGATTTCCAACGCCGGAACCCGTACCTCCGCAGCAGCAAGAACGGCCGCAGGACGGCGCGCACCCCCGAAAATCCCTCGGGCAGCGGCGCGTCGGCGCGGTCCAAGTTCGTGGGCAAGGTGGCGATGCGGCTCGCGTAGCGCATCCCTTCGCGGAAATTCTCACCGGATCGCACGCGAAACCAAAATCTAGGCACCGCCGCGAGTTCCGCGCTGCCTCCCAACGAGAACCGCATCCGGATTCCTTCGCCCATGCGGCGTACCGCCGGGTCGGCCTCGACCGTTCGCAGCACGGCCTCCGGCAGCGGCGCATCGAGAAAATCCCGCGCCACCCAAAGCGCTAGCCGTAACATGCGTCCCACGCGCAATTCCGCGGCGCGCGCAAACGCCTCGTCCCACGGGCTGCCGCCCGGCAAATCGCCGCGCTCGGCCTGACGAGCCAGCTCCGCGATGTCAGCAATCCAAAGGAGCCGCTCCCAGAAGTGCTTCGTGCCGTGCACCGAAAGAAGAAGCAGAGTATCTGCGGCGGAAAGCGCCGCCACTTCACCGCCGGCAAACGCGAACGGCACCAGTCGCTGCGCAAGCGCATCGAGATTGAGCGGCCGCGGAAAATAGCGCAGCGTCGCTTCAGTCTGCAATTCCACCACCACGCGCCCGGCGTTGCGGATGTACTGGTATTCGCTGTGCCGCGTTTTCGCGCCCTCGGCCGGCAGCACCGGCCCGAAGGAAGATACATATCCATCCGTGATGAGCAGTTCGTGCGCGCGCGGCATGTCTCGCTGTCGCACGGCGATATCGAGATCGGCGAATTGCCGCAGCATGATGTCGCCATATGCTTGCGCGGCCAGCACCGGGCCCTTGTACGGAATTGCGAGGATGCCCGCTTCGCGAAATCGCTCGAGCAGACAAAACAATTCCGCCGTGAGATGCAAATTCCAGCGTTCGTGGCCGTGCAATCCTTTTTCAAAGCTGGCGCGGAATTCCTCGGGAAGTTTCTCGGGACAGAGTTCGAGAAGATGGCGATAAACCAGCGGCGAAAGATTGTGCCGCGAAGCTCCCTCCACCAGGGCTGGCCAATTCATGCGCCCGGCGGCGAGAGTTCGGATGCGTTCGGCCGTCTCCCCCTCGACGCGTGCGCGCGCACACGCAAGGAGGAGCTGCTCCTCCAGCGAAAAAGTTCGAGGGGAATTGGCAGGTCGAGGCATGTGCGACGTGCCTATCTTAGCCCGGATTTCTCGCCGGGTGGGGCAATCCAATCCGAATGATAACGCTCTACTCTGCGCATCTCTGCGTACTCCGCGTCTCTGCGTTATCTTTATTCTTCCTCAGTTTTGAGCCGGTATGCCCCTTGAGAAAAAGACAACGCAGAGACGCAGAGTGCGCTGAGGCACGCAGAGAGACACACTTTTGAACGCCTTATTATTACGGCCGGTGAGAAGTGCGGGTTAGTGACAAGCGGTGTGATCCGCCGCGCTCAAAGCGTATTTAGGAAGGAAGGGCCGACGCCGCAGCCGGCGCGAGAGAAACTCCCTGGATCTGTATCAGGCCCGCACCCATTCCGTGCGAGTGCCCGTGTCCCACGGAACGCCCCGCGCGTTTCGCCTCAAGATTTTTCGAGGGAATTCCCGTACGCGCAAAAGACTTCTCGCAATCCTGCGTCGAAGGTCCACGCATATTGCCTTCGAGGAAGGCGAGGCCCGGGCAGCGCGTGCAGGTGCTGCCGTGCGCGCACTGCGAGCAGCTCGGCAGATCCTTCAGCTGAATGTCGCGCACCTCATTCAATTGCGGCGAATGATTCCAGATTTCGGCGAACGGCGTCCGGCGCACGTTGCCGCTCGGCAACGGAAATTGCACGCAGGGATAGACGTCGCCGTACGGTGAAACGTAGCAGAACGTGTGCCCCGCGCTGCACGGGTAAGACTCCATGTCATCTTCCGTCGCGCCTTTCGGCGCCGCGCAAAATTCCTCGACGTTCCCCACCAGCCCCTCATCGCGAAACGTCTTCTGCAGCACGTCCTGCTCCACGTTCAAACTCAGGACTCCGCGATCCCCGTCCATCATCGGCGTAATCGTCGGGTCCAGGAAGAATCGCACGCCCATCTCCGCCGCCAGCGCTTTCACGCCCGAATAATCCTGATGGTTCTGCCGCATCAATACGTCCGCCAGCATCACCTGCAATCCCTGCGACTTCAAAAATCGCGCGGCCTCGATCGATCGCGCCAGCGAACCCGGCAGCAGCGTAATCCCGTCGTGCACGTGCTCCCGATGCGAATAGATGCTGATCTGCACCGATTCCACTCCCAGTTCGCGCAGCCGCGCCGCCTCGCGCTCCCGAATCAGCACGGCGTTCGTCTTCAACTTCACGCTGAACATATGCTTCAATCGCGCGTATTCCAAAATCTCGAAGAAATCCTTGCGCAGCATGATCTCCCCGCCGCTCATCGTCAGGAAAAACACGCCCGCTTCCGCCAGCTCGTCGAGCAGCTTCTTGTACTCCGTCGTGGTCATTTCGCCGTGATCGTCGTGGTCGAGGTAACAGTGCACGCAGCGCTCGTTGCAGCGATACGTCAGGTCGAGCTGCACCGTCAGCGGAATTCCGAGCGCCAGCGCCTTCTCGCCCATCTCCTGCATCAATGAACTCATCGGGGTTCCTCGGCCGGCGCCGCCGGGTAATTTCTCGGCGCGATCGGCGTGTCGGAGATCTCCATCACGCCGTGCCCCGCCAGTTCCTCCACCAACACCAACGCATCCTGCAGCGCCGCTTCCGGCGCGACGTCGAAATCCCGGCAAATTCGCCGCTCCACAATTTCATCGAGCGGCGTCAGGCCGTCCGCCTCTTCCCAGATCGCCGCCGCCACATCGTTCAGCGTATAAACGGTCGCCTCGCTGCCCGCCATAATCATCACTTCGTCGCCCAGCCGGCGCGCCGCCATCTGCTTGCTTCGCGCGACGTATCGCTTGCCCGGTGCAGCCGCTGCGCTCATCGCACCATCTCCCAAACGCTCGCGTCCGGACGAAACGTCAGCCGGCTCACGGGAATGCGCGATACAAATTCACACGCCGATTGAAAGACCATGTCCGACAGCTCCGGATCCTTGGCGAAAAATAAAATGTTGCCCAGCAACGCGCGGCTCGCTTCCAGTTCGCTCACCGGATCGATCCGATTCTCCGGCCCTTGCGCGAGCAGGTAGAGCGCTGCGATTGGCGCTTTCACGTTCTCGCCCAGCTTCGCCAGCTCTCCGGTGAACGGCGTCCCGTACGCCGTGTAGCCCGCGTGCGCGCCGGTCGCCGAACTGCGGTCCGTCTTGCGTACGTACGAAATTTCGTCCGTCAGCAGTGTCGCGTCAGGCGGAGCCAGCCGCGAAATTGTCGTCTTCCCCGCGCCCGATCGCCCGCTGAAAAGAAACGCGCGCCCGTTGCGCACGGCGCTCGCCGCATGGACCAGGAAACCTCCCTGTCGCGCCAGCACCAGCGAATGAACGATCCGCAGCACCGCGTCGATCGAGTAAGGATTCGCCGTCTGGCGAATCGTGCCTCTACCCAATTTCGGATTCCACTCGGCTCGAAAATCACCGCGCTCGAGCGACCACATCCCGCCCGCCGCGCGCTCCACGCGCACATCCTCTTCGGGATCGATTCCCGTCGGCGCCGTCAGGTCCACATCGAACTGAACTTCCGCGCGCTCCGGACGCCCCACGAATCCCGCGTAGCGCCGCTCGAGCAGGCAGACGAACGATGGATCGTCCGTGCGCACGCGCACGCCGATGCCCCCAATTTCGATACCCACATCGAATTGCGCCTCGCCTCGCAGTGTGGCCGTTGCGCTCATACTCCCCACGTGGCCGAAGGCTCCGCGGCCGCCTGCGCTCCAACGCGTTGCGCGCGCTTGGCATGAATGTGCAGCAACACGCGCGCCGCGAAGGACGACCGCCGCACGATCGCCGTCACGATTCGTTGCCCGAGGCCCGGCTGCGTCTCGATCTCGCGCCATTCACCGTCGCGCGAGATTGCCGCCACACGTCCCAGTAACTCCGCTTCAGAAAATTCCGGATCTCTTGCAGCAAGCGATTCGCCTCGCGTGACGATGCGCGCGTTCGACGCCGCCCCGCGCAGTTCCACTACGCGGTGCGCAAACAATCTTCCATCGCGCTCGGCCAAAACAATTTCTCCGGGAGAAACTTCGCCAATCGCGATTCGACGCACCAATAAAATGTCGCCAGGCCAAATGGAGGGGATCATGCTGCTGCCGGTAGCCCGAATTGAAACAGTGCCGTTTGAACGGAGGGAATCAGCCGCTGCGCCGCTCGTACAACTTGCGCCGCCCGGTGTCTTTTCTTCGTAAGCTAACTTCTGTTTCTTCACCCTAACGGTTCCCCAGGGCCCCAGGGATGTTGGGGCTGTTACTTTCCGATTCTTGCTGGCTTGCGTCGAATTCCACGGACAATTTCGTGGGAATTCTGTCTATCTTCACCCGCGCTTTCGCGTTGCAGATAGATTTGTCTGGCTGGCCGTTCGAGACGTCGCGCTATGAAAGCTTGCGGTTGCCCCGGCAGTTCGCCTGGGTGGAGAACGCTTTGCCGCAAGATAGCGCCATGGTCTCGAACACCCGCTCGTGGCGGAACGCAGGCTTGCGATACGGCTTCTTCCCGTTCGTATCGTTCCCGCGCGCCGCTTGTGATCCTCTAGAGTTCTGGTTTCCTGTCGTCATAAACTCCTCATTCTCGAATCATAGCAAAAATACTTGAGTTGTCTTTGCGTCCGCAATCAAATCCGTTTTACGGCTGGCACCCTCGCAAAAAACCGCTGCGATACCCCTAGGCCGACTACCTTCCCCCAAAGGCAAACGCAAGCCTCGTCCCCGAGGCGAGGCGGACAGCCGACTCCACCCGGTCAGTATACGGGTGAGTTCTTTCGGTTCAACACCCTAAATAGTGAAATGTTCTCATACGGTACTGGCTGAATCCGGCACACCTGTTGCGACGCACCTTCGTCAATTCAAATCCAACTGCGTCAGTTTTGCCGCGCACACGCTCCCAGTGAGAGGTGCACCATTGCAATCGTAAGGCGCGCCGGTCCCGTTTACGAGCCAGGTGAAATAAATGCTCGCCGCTCCAACCGACGTGTTGTCGTTGTCCACGATGATCCCGCTCGTTCCGATCGCGTTCACCGCTCCGGTTCCCACTGCCGGCGGTACCGTCAACGTCCCGCCCGTTATGGTCAACGAAAAGACGCAACCAGCGCCAGCGCCCCCGCAAGCCGCGGGAGATCCGCTGGCCTCCACGGCGAAGAACAGGTAGTCCACAGCTCCGGTCGAACTTCCGTTGGGCGTGTTGTAATACTCCGTTAGCGGAGAGCATCGCGAGCTCGCGCTGCTGGCCAGCCAGTTCGTGGCGTCCACCGCGTTCCCGAGCACGCCGGCAGTTACCTTAATCCGCTGCAGCAGCGCTTGGTCACCCGCGCCGTTATTCCCGCAGGCGTACAAATATCCAGTTCCCGTACCCAAGCCTGTGTCTGTCGTGTAGTAGGAGTTGTCCAGTGTTCCCTGGTTCAGACGCCACGACAGGCCCGCGCCCATATTCACCGTCACTTGTTTTGCGACCGTGAGCTTCGTATCGTCCTGCCCGACGTATTGGCCGGTTTCGCCGTTAGTCCCATTCGGGCTGAAGAAAACGAACACCTCTTGCGTCGTTGAATCCACAATCGGGGCCGCTGAGATCTTGACGCCAGCCCCGGCACCATCCGGATCGACGAACGTTGTGGATCCGACGCAGGGCGGCAAGCCGCCGTGGCTGCCTGCGTTGCAAGCCCCGGCGGATCCTGCTGCAGTTCGCACGTACATGATGCGCCCCGAACCGTTTCCGACAAACGCGTTCTGGGAGGTTTCATCATATGTGGGGCTTCCCAGATCCGGAGTCGCGTCCATCGACATCGTCGCCACGGGCCAGCCGCCAGTCGTCACCTCCGCCGGTGTCCCATAGAAGACGCCAGTAAACTCGTGCAAATTCCCGCCGTCATCCCCTACGAAAATGTCACCGCTGCCGTAGTCGTAGAAGGGAGAGGACGGACTGATGTTCAGGGCGGCACCCGAGTCGTCGTCGCCGTTCGCGAATGCCAGATTCAAGAGGCACGGCCCATTGGTCGTCGTTACACACGTGTGGTAAGCCGCACCGCTCGCACTCGCTGCCGGTGTCGTCGGTGCCGCGATCGTCCCCTGCCCCACCCCGCTTACGTTCGGCTTCAGGACGTGCAGCGCCGCCGTCCCGCCACCGCCCGCAGTCCCTTCAACCCATGCGATCTGTGTGCCGTCCAGCGAAAGCACCGGGGACGTATTCGACGTCCCGGCGTTCGATTGTACGTGATACGCCCAAAGCACGGTTGGCGCGGTCCCGGTGCACAAGCCCGTCCCAGCTGCATTCACGTAGAGATGATTCACGGCGTAGATGTCCAGCCCCGCACCCTGGTTCGTCGTGAAGACAACATAGTCGTTTACGCACGAGGCGGCGTTGAGGGCGGCGGCGTTGTTAAACGTATATTTTGCCGGGAAATTCCCCTGGCCTACTGTGAAACCGTTTCCGGCGATGAGCCCCCAATCCCGTTGCAGCGGGCTCGATCCGCGTCGCAGAATGCTGACCGGATCGAAAATCGGCGGCGCAATCGGCCCGCGGAAAAATACATTCCGCCGAAGATACTGCTGCGCGTAGCGCGTCTGCTGCTGCAATTGGAGATTCTGTAAAATCGTGCGCGGCGCGGAATAAATCAGGCTGCGGTGCGTCCAGTCTTGCACCAGTGGCACGCGGTATTCAGGGACAGTGGGCGGTCGCTCTCCCAGCAGCATCGCGGCTGCGATCCCCAGACACACCACCGCACCCACGCAAGCTCGGGTTGCACTCAATTTCATTTATTGCCTCCAAAATATTTTTGGGGAGGGATGTTTCCGCCAGCTGGGCCGCCCGTGTCCCATTGTGCACCAATTCCAAAAATAAGTGTGAGTCCAATTGAAACTTTCTGCTGTACCGAACTGAACCACTCGCGCCCCCATCTCGGTTATCACGCAGCGAAGTAAATTATTGTCTTTCTGAATGGTGTGCATGCAGGGCCGCTTTTGTCGCGCGGCGATGTGAAGAATCCAGAAGTCATGTGCGGCCACGCTGATCAAGTGCGACCACCGCGCACTTGCACAAACGGAGTTAAGGCTTTTTTGCTGCGCAAGGGTTGCGCTCATCTCCGCCCTGAGACGCATACCACTCGCGTTCCGGATGCCTCCTCGGAAAATCATTAAGAAGGCCTGAGTTCCGCAGCCCGGGGGATGCGCCGCCGCCCGATCCCAGTTATGCTGCCCAAGGTCGATAGCACGAATTACCCAGCCCACCTTTCGCGCTCCGACAGCATCGGCTAGACATTTGCGTCAAACCTCATCGATGCACAGGCACGGTCGCATCTCAGCCCTCTATTACCTCAACTAACTCATTTATTTTCAAATATATACGCTCTAAACTATCCCACAAAAACGTACTTAACTCGTTTGCTTTCAATGCCTTAAGTGCTCCTATTACACTCTTTGGAGACGTTTTTTCTTCGCAACCCATTTATTTTCTTTCTGTTGCGCACTCTGCTGTAAGTGCGGGGGAGTCGATGCCCTCCGAGATTGCCTTTGCTTCCGCGAGGCCGATTCTGAAATGCGCATTGCCGGGCCCTTCCGTGCTACTCGGTTTTCCACAATTCCTCCCGCTCCACCGCTCGACCCACTGGCGTCCCAGCCCGCATCGCGGTACCATTTACTAGACCCCGTTGCCCTCATCCGAAGGTTGGACTTTTTTCATGGCGCTGACATTTTCAATGCCGGGCTTTTCGCCCGAAAATCAAATCGGCCTCGATGCGTGGATGGAACGAGTCATCCAGCGCGCCGAGACGGTCCGAAAAGATTGGAACGCCGCCGCAGTCCACGATCTGCGTGTTGCCCTCCGCCGTTGCCGCACCATGGCCGATGCCCTCAACGAGATCGCGCCCGGCTCCGGTTGGCGCAGGGTCAAGAAGCAGAGCCGCGAACTTTTCGACGCGTTGGGAGATTTGCGCGACACGCAGGTCGAGCAAGTCACCGTCAGGCGTCTGGCCCCTTCTCGCGATGCGCTTCGGAAGCACATGCTCCAGCACCTCGCCAATCAGGAACGCAAGCGCCGGGAGGCTTCCGCACTCGCCCTGGACGCCTTCGACGGCAAGAGTTGGCGCAAGCTCTCGCGAAAGCTCCAGTCCATCTCGGAGCAGTTTCCACTCGAGAGCATCGTCTTCCAGCGCCTCGCGCTCGAGCGCCTCAATCAAGCGGTTGATCTCTGCCAGCGCGCCCGCAAAGGACGCAGCCGCGTCGCTTGGCACCGCCTCCGCATCGGCCTAAAACGTTTCCGCTACATTGTGGAAAACTTTCTGCCTCAGCGCTACGCGACCTGGGCTCCCGAACTCAAGCGCATGCAGGATCTGCTCGGCGAAGTCCACGATCTTGACGTGCTTCGTGCGGAAATACGCTCTCGGTGCGGCACATTTGAAGAAGGCGTTGTCGCGGCCTGGCTCAATAAAATCGAGAAAGAACGCACCGCTCGGCTTGAGGAATTTCGCGCCCGCGTCTCGGAGCCCAATTCTCCGTGGCACGCCTGGCGCGCCGAACTCCCCTTCGGCTACGCGGCGAAAGCCTCGCCCGCGCCCGAACGCGCCTTCGCGGCCCACGTGGGCTAGCGCCGGCATCGCGAGTCCATACGCAGGGAAAGAAAATCAGTTAAACTTGGTGATTCGGATTCGCCCAGGAGACGAATCGGTATGAAGGCCTCGAATGCATCGTGGGCAAAAGAGCTCGCCGGGAAAATTCCGGAACAGTTGGCCCGCGAAATTGACATTTTTGAGATGGAAATCGGTCTGCGCAAACAGGGCAAACTGGATGAGCGCCTCTTCGCAGAGACGCGCCTTCGCCGCGGCGCGTACGGCCAGCGCTATGACAACGGCCAGCGGCACGACGGAAAAAAAGTCCAGGAGATCGCCTATCCTTCCGGCGATCTGACCAAAGGCCCACACACGCTGTGGGACGCGCCGGGGATGCAGCGCATCAAGATCCCCGCCGGCGGACTCAACGCCAAGCAACTCGAAACGCTCGCGGATCTCGCCGAGGAATATTCCGATTCGATCGCGCACGTAACCACGCGGCAGGATTTTCAGCTCCACTACGTTCAAATCGACGACACGCCCAGTTTGATGCGCCGCCTCGCCGCCGCCAGCATCACGACGCGCGAGGCTTGCGGCAATTCGGTCCGCAACGTCACCGCCTGCCCGTATTCCGGCGTTTGCCCCGACGAAGCATTCGACGTCACGCCATACGCCAAGGCGCTATCTAAATTCCTGCTCGGCCATCCTGATTGCCAAAATTTCGGCCGGAAATTTAAGCCGGCTTTCAGCGGCTGCGCGCAGCATGCCTGCGGCTTGACGAGCATGCACGACCTGGGCTTGATCGCCGTCACCCGCGTCGAAAACGGCCAAGAAAAGCGCGGCTTTGAACTGTACGTTGGAGGCGGACTCGGCACAGTTCCCTACCAGGCCAAATTATTCGCCGAGTTTATTCCGCCGGAAGAGTTGCTGCCACTGGCGCAGGCGATCGCGCGCGTCTTCGCACGGCTCGGTGAAAAGAAGAATCGCAACCGCGCGCGAATTAAATTTCTTGTCCACGACTTGGGAATCGAGAAATTCCGCGAGCTGGTTATCGAAGAGCGCAAAACGCTGCCGCACGATCCGCGCTGGACCGATTACATTGCGGAAGCGGAGAAATTCCAAGAAACACCGCTCGTTCCCGGCGGCGACGGCGTGGCCATCGGCTCGGTGGCATTCGAGCGCTGGCGGAAAACCAACGTGCGTCCGCAAAAACAGCCGGGCTACGCCGTCGTGACCGTTGCGCTTCCGCTCGGCGACATCACCGCCAATCAGCTTCGTGCGCTCGCGGACATTGCGCGCCGCTACACCAAGGAAACCGTGCGCACCACCGTAGAACAAAATTTCCTGATTCGCTGGGTCAGCCGGAACGATCTGCCGCGGCTCTACGATGCGTTGCGCACTGCGGGCCTGGGAGCTGCGGGCGCAGAAACGATTGTGGACATTGTCGCCTGCCCCGGCACAGATACTTGCAAATTGGGCATCTCTTCCTCGCGCGGGCTTGCGGCGGAATTGCACAAGAGAATGACGGAAAAAAGTTTCGAGTTGGACGAGCCGATTCAAAATCTGCACATCAAAATCAGCGGCTGCTTCAACAGTTGCGGTCAGCATCACGTCGCCGATCTCGGCTTCTACGGCGTCAGCCGGAAAATTGCTGGCTACGCAGTGCCGCATTTTCAGGTCGTGCTTGGCGGCGAGTGGACGCGCAATGCGGGCTCCTACGGTTTGCCCGTCGCGGCGATTCCGTCGAAGAATATTCCCGAGGTTGTCGCGCGTCTGACGGAGAAATTCGTGGCGGGACGCACGAAGGGCGAAACGTTTAAGGATTTCGTCAAACGCGTAGGCAAAGTCCAATTGAAAGCGGAACTAGAAGATCTGGCGCGCCCGCCTGCCGACCCAGCCGATCGCTCGATGTTCAGCGATTGGGGCGATCCCCGCGAGTACACGCTGGGCGATCTGGGTGTCGGCGAATGCGCGGGCGAAGTGGTCTCCGCGGTGGAGTTCGACCTCGCCGCGGCCGAACGCGAAGTCTTCGAGGCGCAGGTCGCGCTCGAAACCGGCGAGACGCAGCAGGCGGGAACGACGGCGTATCTCTCTATGCTGCACGCCGCGAAGGCGCTTGTGAAACTGATGAATCCGAATATCTCGAACGATGCCGAGCAGATCCTCCGCGAATTCCGCGAGCGCTATTACGACACCCAAAAATTCTGGGATCCGTTCGCGGGCGGAAAGTTTGCAAATTATCTTTTCGATGCCCACCGGAAATCGGCTGAGCCGTACACTCCCGACTCCAGCCGCTACCTCATCGACGAAGCGCAGCTTTTCATCGACGCGGCCCACAGTTGTTACAATCAGCTCGGGACGTCGGTGAAAATCTAAAACGAAGGAACACCGCAGCGTGGATCTCCAGCACGTCAATGTAAAACTTCTGCTCGATCACTCCGCGGACGCGGACCTCGAATTGTTGATCCCCATATTTCACAGCTGGATCCAAGCCGAGGCGTTCGACGAATTGTTGCTGGACATCGCGGACTACCGGCACGTTCCCGCCGGCCCCGGCGTCGTGCTCATCGGGCACGAGGCCGATTACAGCGTGGACAACGCAAACGATCGCCTCGGCCTTCGCTACAACCGCAAAGCGGTGCTGGACGGCAGCAATCAGGATCGCTTGACGCAGGCCGCGCGCGCGGCGCTGCGCGCGTGCCAACGTCTCGTAGCGGAACCGCGCCTTCAGGGAAAATGCCACTTCAACGGTCATGAGATGGAACTTTTCATCAACGACCGGTTGGTGGCGCCGAATCGCGCGGAGACACGCGATGCGACGAAACAGGACTTCCAGATTTTCTTTGAGAAACTTTTCCGTGGAAGCGAATTCACACTCGCGTACGAGAGCGACCCCCGCCGGCTGTTCGGAGTTTCCGCGAAAGCTGCAAAGTCCTTTTCCGTGTCGGATTTGCTGGCCAATCTTGGAAGTTAATCGTGTGGCGCGCCAGAAAACAATTCGAGGAAGGCTTCACACAATGCTCATAAGACCGGGCCGTCTCAGACTTTTCACATCGCTGGTTCTGATTGCGGTTTATCCGGCGCTGGCCGCCGCGCAATCTCCCGCGCCCGCCGCAGCAGCGCCAGCAACGCGTCCGGCACCGCTGCCGGGAACTGGATTGGCTCAGCATCCCTTCCTCTACTGCGGCGAATGGCAGAACAAAGGCAAGACGGACCAGACGATGTACGTCGTGCGCGGCGGCAAAGTCGTGTGGACGTACTCAATTCCCGGCAACGAAGAGTTTGGCGACTGCACCATGCTCTCGAACGGCGACATCATTTTCTCGCGTCGGTTCGGTGCAAGCGAAGTCACGCCGGACAAGAAAATCGTGTGGAACTACGACGCGCCACCGAAAACCGAAATCCACACGGCTTATCCCATCGGCCTCGATCGCGTACTGATCATGCAGAACGGCAACCCGGCGAAGCTGTTGGTGATCAACAAAAAGTCCGGAAAGATTGAAAGACAACTAATTCTCACCACCGCGCATCCCGACGGCACCCACGGGCAATTCCGCCACGTTCGGTACACGAAGAAGGGAACGTTCCTCGTCGCGCACATGGACCTCGGCAAAGTGGTCGAGTACGACAAACGTGGCAAGGAGTTGTGGTCGGTCCCGGCGAAATCCGCGTGGGCGGCCGTGCGCCTCAAAAATGGCGACACGCTGATTAGCGGCAACGAACAAAGCTACGTGCGCGAAGTGAACAAAAAGGGTGAAACGGTCTGGGAAGTTGACAAGAACGATCTGCCCGGAATCACGCTCTACACCGTTCAGGAAGTGGATCGCCTTGCGAACGGCGACACCGTCATCTGCAACTGGCCCGGCTCGCTCCCGATCGAGCAATGGGCGAATGTCGTGCAAGTGATCGAAGTGACGCCCGACAAAAAAGTCGTGTGGGCGCTGCGGGAATTTGACACCCTAGGCCCGGCGACTGCCATTCAATTGCTCGATGAGCCCGGCGTTCCCGAGAACGGCGACTTGCAGCGCTGATTCGTTCGGCGGTGCGGCGCCGCGTTTCGCTAGTGGCTGCGTCCATTGAATTCTGAACAGCAGGGCGGACGCCGCAGCTTCAGTTCCATCAGCTCGATTCGCGTCCCGTCCGGGTCGTACAGTCCGAGTTGCCATTTGCCGTCGCGGCCGATGGTATCTTTCTGAGCGCCGTCCCAACCGTGCGCGCGCAAGAGAGCTTCCGCGGCGTCGCCGTCCTGTACTCCCAACGAAACATGATTTACCACCCCGAGCAGATGCGGCGTCGGGATCGCTGGGACATTCAACATATATTCGAGCCAATCCGCGCCTTCGGGAACCTGCATGTCCACCCAGTCCGGCACCGTGTCCTGCCGGCCGCCCCACCAATAGAGGTGGAAGCCGAGAAGGTCCGCGTAAAAATGGTCTTCTGCGGCGCGATCCCTGACGATGAAGCCGCAATGAATCATTAAAAGACTGATTGCATCTGCCGTCGTCGCTGCCCCAAGAGGTTTCGTGTACTGGAGGAACTGAATGTGATTGCCCTCGGGGTCCAGCATCTCAATGAATTTCTCGCCGTTTGAATTTTTCTTTATTTCGCTCACTTGTACGCCATGCGCGGTGAGAAAGGCGCGCATCTGCTTCACGTTGGCGGTCTGGAATGCGACGTCAACAATCGCGCCGGGGCCCGGGTCCTTCCCCGCGACAAGTTCGATGGCCTGATGATCGTTCACGCGATAACACAATCCTTCGGCAGCAGGACATTCCGACAGCCCCAACAGTTTGCCGTAGAATTGGCGTGAGGCGTCGAGGCTCGCGACCGTAAATCGGATGTGCGCGATTCCGGTGATGGCCGGACGCGGCGGTGCGCCCGCGGCCAGAGCCGGCCCCAATAGAAACGCCGCAAAAAGTGTGAATAGAATCTTTCGCATGGAGATCCTCCTGAGCGATCAGGCGCAGACGATGCGCCACAAACTTCGCTACGGAATCAGTTCGTAGCTCACGAATGACACGCGCTTGCTGTCCGGCGACCAACAGGGAACGCTGATCGTGCCCGGTCCAGCGAGCAATTTTGCGAGCACCTTGATTTTTCCGTCGGCAAGCGACATGACGCGCAGCATTGCCTCTGCACTTTCCGGCTGACCGGCAACGCTCTTCTCATACGAGAGAAAAACCATCCACTTGCCGTCCGGCGAGATGTGCGGATTCCAATTGCTGAAATCGTCTTTGATCAACTGCTCAGTTGCGCTCCCGTCGGCCAGCATCCGCCAGATCTGCATCGAGCCGCTGCGATCGGAATTGAAATATATGTATTTCCCGTCGGGCGAAACGCGGTGGTCGTCGTTGGGGCGAGCGGCGGAACTGGTATCCATCGGCTGCGGCGTGCCGCCGGCTACGGGCACGCGCAAGAGTCGGCCATCTTTGTTGAACAGAAGCGCATTGCCGTCGGGCGTCCAGTTCGGCCCCTCGATGCGGCCCGGAACAATGTACGACACCTCGCGCGTCGCTTCCGGTGAGGCGATGCTGATGGTTTCGAGCGCGCCGAAAAGCGCAGGCGTCGCGGCGACCGGGGCCGGCGTCGTCAATTCGACATTGGAGAAAAGGGCCTTCTCCGTGGCATCGGCATCGTGGGCGCACACGCCAAGCCCGACGTAGAACGGCTCCTGCAAGTGAACGCGAATCGCTCCGCCGGAAGGATGGAGATCTTCCGCGCCTGCGGAGAACATCAAATAGAAATCGTCGCCGCGCTTCGCGAGTTGCAGGCGCTGAGGGGCCGAGTTGGTTACAATGACTTCCCCGGTGGTTGCGCCCTTCGCCAGGCGGTATTGCAAGGCGATCAAGCCACTGCCGTGCCGCGCGATGTCCACGTAGGCGGAATCCGGGTCGAGGTCCTGGCGGATCATGAGCTCCGCTTTGCGATGCGGTTCTCCGCTTTCACCGATGAATGAAATATCGGCCGCAAGCGCGACGTCGCCGGACATCTTTTTCCAAACGAATTGAAACGCGTCCGCATTCGCCCAGAGATTCGCCCCGCTTCCGGCGATGGTGTAGGTGTTGCTTGCGGCGTCGTAGCCGGCCGAGCCGGGATGAAGTATGACGCCGATTTCCGTGTGGCCCTCGAAAAGGCCAATTGATGCGGATTCAGCCTGTCCGCGCAACCGGCCCTGCGCTGCGAGCAAAAGGAAAGCGCAGCCCAGCAGAGCCGTCAGCCCAGCGAGACTTTTCCTCTTCGTGGGATCCATGATCGAAACTCCCAATGATCACCTAGCTTGGATCCGAGGCCGCTACAGTGCGGAACGCAAGAACTTCCCTTGCCGCGCCAACTCTAACACAGCCAACCGCGCGGCGGCACGCAATGGGTTTCTCGCCGGCAGACCCAAGCGGGGCGCGGGATTTTTGCGGTAGTATAGGGAAAACGCGCGGGGCCGTAGCTCAACTGGATAGAGCGAGAGTTTCCTAAACTCTAGGTTGGCGGTTCAAGTCCGCCCGGTCCCGCCAGCAAGCGCAGGATTCGGCGCTGGCGGAGGGGAAAAGCGGCGTCGAGCCGCCGCACTCCACACAAAGACGCGATGTTCAATGTGAGGGACTTACGAAATTGAGCGACTCCTCGATGATGTCATAAACGGAATGCAATTCGCGCGGGGTGATGACGTACGGCGGCAGGACGTAAACCACGTTGCCTAGCGGGCGCAGCAGCACCCCGCGGCTCAAATAAAAATCGTAGAGCTTGGGGCGCAGCGCGGAGAGATAGCCCGCGTCGGGAACTTCGAGTTCGAGCGCGCCGACCGATCCGATCCAGCGCACGTCGCCGACTCCGGGACGCGATTTCAATTTCGTCAGGCGCTCGGCGTGAATTGCTTCGATCGCGGCGATGCTTTCAAACACCGGCTCCGAATCGAATATTTCAAGGCTGGCGTTGGCCGCGGCGCAGGCGATGGGATTGCCGGTGTAGGAATGGCCGTGGAAGAAAGCGCGCGCGCGATCTGGTCCGCGAAACGCGTCGAAGATTTCCTCGGTGGCGATGGTCGCGGCGAGTGGAAGGAATCCGCCGGTGATTCCTTTCGAGACGCACATCAGGTCCGGCACGACGCCCGCGCGCTCGCAGGCGAACATCTTGCCGGTGCGTCCGAATCCTGTAAGCACTTCGTCCGCGATCAGAAGCACGTTGTGGCGCGCCGTCAATTCGCGGACGCCGGTGAGGAATTCCTCCGGATGGACGATCATGCCGCCTGCACCTTGCAGCAGCGGCTCGACAATCACGGCGGCGATTTCCGCGCCGTGTTGTTCGAGCAGACCACGCAAGCTATCGAGGCATTCGATGTGGCACGTCGCGCGTTGTTTGCCGACCGGGCAGCGATAGCAGTAGGCCGAATGCGCGCGCAGCACCGGCAATCGCAGCGGCGCGAACGCCGCCGTGAACGGCGAATCGTCGCTGACCGACATCGCGCCGAGCGTATCGCCGTGATACGCGTGTTCGAGCGCGACGACGCGGGATTTCTCCGGATGTCCGACGTTGCGCCAGTACTGCACCGCGAGTTTCAGCGCGACTTCCACGGCGGTTGAGCCGTCGTCCGAGAAAAATACGTGACGCAGCGCGGGCGGCAGAATTTTTTGCAACCGCGCGACCAATTCTTCGGCGGGCGCGTGCGTGAAGCCCGCGAAGATGACGTGCTCCATCGTGCGCGCCTGCCGCGCGATCGCTTCTGCTATGGCCGGATGCGCGTGACCGTGAAGATTGACCCACCACGAAGAGATCGCGTCGAGGATGCGCCGGCCGTCTTCAAGCTCGATGTACGCGCCTTCCGCGCGGCGCACGCGCAGCGGCGGCGGATCGGAGCCCTCCTGCGAAAAGGGATGCCAGATTCCGAGCGGCGAAGTTTGCATGACGGGCTTGGTCATCGCGGCGCGCTCATCCCGAGTGCCCGAGCGCCGCGGCGCGCGAAGAAAACGCAGCACGGTCGAAATTGGATTCAAATGCGTGCAGCAGCGCGGCGCGATCGAGTGAGGGCAGCCGTGGGATGCGGCCGAGCACGCGCACTTGGCCGTAATGCTCGATGGCGCGGCGATTCTCGGCATTTTCGTCGCCGTTCATAACGACGCCGTGCACGAGCAAATTGGCGCTGCGCAAAGCCGCGAGCGTGAGCATCGTGTGATTGATCGTGCCAAGCGAGGTGCGCGACGCGATGACCACAGGCAATCCGATGCGGCGCATCACAGCGATCATCGTTTCGCTTTCGTTGATGGGCACCAGCGCGCCGCCCGCTCCTTCGACAATCCAGGGTCGGTCCGACTCGAAGCCGCGCGCGGACGGCGGCCAGGGCAAAGTGCCGAGTCGAATGCGCACGCCCGCTTCGTGCGCGGCGATGTGCGGCGAAACGGGCGGCTCGAACTTATATGCCTCGGGGAAAAATTGCTCGTCTCTCGCTTGCGCGAGGCGGCGCACGGTCTCGGTGTCCGTGCCTTCGAGTGAGCCGGTCTGAATCGGTTTCCAGTAATTCGCGTCGAGCGCGGCGACCAGCAGCGCAGACAGGATCGTCTTGCCGACGTTGGTGTCCGTGCCGGTGATGAAAAACCCGTTCATCGCGCGGCTTGCCCTCTTGCGAAAGAGGCACGAGCGTGGGAGGCCGCTTCGATCGCCACGGCCAATTCGCGCAGCTCCGCTTGCGTGTGTCGCGCCGTAACTGAAATGCGGAGACGCGCAGTGCCAGCGGGCACGGTCGGCGGCCGGATCGCGCGGACGCCGAATCCTGCGGCGCGCAATTGCTCCGCGGCGGCGACGGCTTTTTCATTTTCGCCTAGCACGACTGGGACAATCTGCGATTCACTGCCCAGCAGATTGAAATCACGGGCGCGCAATTCACCACGCAGCAGTCTTGCATTCGCCGCAAGCGTCACACGCGCCACATCGGCTTGCGCCGCGAGTTCCCATCCGGCGCGAACGTGCGCGGCGAAGTACGGCGGCAGCGCAGTGCTAAAAATAAATGTCCGCACGCGATTAATGAGAAATTGGCGAAGTGTCTCCGAGCCGCAAATGAATGCGCCCGAAGCCGCGAGCGCTTTGCCGCAGGGACAGATGGTGGCGAAGGCGCGGCTCGCCAGGCCTGCTTCAACGACTGCGCCGCGCCCGCCGGGACCCAACACGCCGATCGCGTGCGCTTCATCCACAACCAATTCGGCGCCGTGGCGCTCGGCGAGCGCGACCAATTCCGCAAGGGGCGCCCGATCGCCATCCATGCTGAAGACGCTCTCGACGACGATGAACCGCGCACCTCTTGCGGAATCGCCGCGCAAAGCGTCCTCGAGAAAATTCAAATCCCCATGCGGGAATACGACGCGACGCGCTCTAGAGAGGCGTATGCCGTCAATCAAGCTGGCGTGATTCGCGCTATCCGAAAAGACGGTATCCTCGGACGAAAGAACTGCGGCGAGCAGACCGACATTCGCTAGATAGCCGGACGTAAAAAATAACGCGGCTTCCGCTCCGATCCATTGCGCAAAATCGCTTTCGAGTTCGGTCCAACGCTCGGAATGCCCGGAGAGCAGGCGCGAACCGGTCGCGGCCGCGGACTCGTCGCCGGCAAGCGCGGCGGAGACGGCCTGCTTCAGGCGCGGATCAACGGAGAGACCGATATAATCATTCGAGGAAAAATCGAGATCTGGCGCGACTTCGAGCGAGCGGAGCTGCGAGCGCCGCTCGAGGTCGGCGAGTTCGCGGCGCATGCGTTCGGCAGTGCGCACGAGCGAAACTCAGGCGCCCGCGGCGAGTTCGCGCGACGAGGGCAGAGGCTCAAGGCCCAGCTGGCGCATCAACTCGCGATCAGATTCGGGATCAGGATTCGGCGTCGTCAGCAGTTTTTCGCCGATGAAAAGTGAGTTCGCGCCGGCGATGAAACAGAGCGCCACCGCTTCGCGCGAAAGCGACCTGCGTCCCGCGCTGAGACGAACCATCGCGGCGGGCATGAGTATGCGCGCCGTAGCGATCATACGAACGAGCGTGAAGGGATCGAGCGATTCGCGCGCGGCGAGCGGCGTGCCTTCGACGCGAACCAGAACGTTGATCGGCACGCTCTCAGGGTGCGGGTCGAGCGTGGCCAGCTGCCACAGCAAGCCGACGCGGTCATCATCGGATTCGCCCATGCCGAGAATGCCGCCGCAACATACGGTGACGCCGGATTTACGCACGGCCGCAAGCGTGCGCAGGCGATCTTTGTAAAGGCGCGTGGTGATGATGTTGCCGTAGAATTCGGGCGAAGTATCGAGATTGTGGTTGTACGCGGTGAGGCCGGCTTCGGCCAGGCGATCAGCCTGGGGCTGCGTCAGCATGCCGAGCGAGCAGCAAACTTCCATCCCTAGCGCGGCCACTTCGCGCACGATCTCGAGGACGCGATCGAAGTCCGGGCCGTCCTGCACCTGCCGCCACGCCGCGCCCATACAGAAGCGCGTGGCCCCTTCTTCGTGCGCACTTTGCGCCGCGGTCAAAACTTCCTGGGTGTCCATGAGCGCGCCGCGATCCACG
>Ga0181538_10002189_pt1 | contig 20639 bp, 18 predicted proteins | sample PEATcosm2014_Bin_40_FD_119773 | JGI IMG/M metagenome (GOLD analysis project Ga0181538, IMG submission 119773) | Peatland microbial communities from MTU Mesocosm Facility, Houghton, MI, USA - PEATcosm2014_Bin23_30_metaG | ecosystem: Environmental > Terrestrial > Soil > Wetlands > Peat | place... | reverse complement strand
GTGCTGGATGTCGAGGTCATACAGTCTCCGCAGGCCGCCGCCGCCGCGCTCGACCCGGTCCGCGCGCGGCTCCTGGCCGAATTGTCGGAGCCCGCGTCGGCGGCCACCCTGGCCGCGCGCCTCTCCCTTCCACGCCAAAAAGTGAACTACCACCTGCGCGCCCTGGAGAGCCACCACCTCGTGCGCCCTACCAGCGAACGCAAGTGGGGCGGCATCACCGAGCGCCTGGTGGAAGCCACCGCGTCGTCTTACGTAGTGTCGCCCGCCGCCATGGGCCCCGCGGCGTCCGACCCTGGGCGCAGCCGCGACCGCCTGTCGGCGGGCTATCTGATCGCGCTGGCGGCCCGTGTCGTCCGTGAAGTCAGCGAACTCGCCACCCGCGCGCGCGAAAGCGGCAAGCGCCTCGCCACGCTCTCGATCGACACCGAGATCCGCTTCCGCTCGGCCGCCGAGCGCGCGCAATTCAGCCGCGAACTCACCGCCGCGATCACTCAGCTCGCGGCGCGTTATCACGACGCTTCCGCCCTGGGCGGACGCACGCACCGCCTCGTTCTGGTGGCGCACCCGTTACCCCAAAAAAACAAGGAGACCGCAGTATGAGCGTAAAGAAAGAAGCGAACGGACGCCGTTCCGTGCAGGTGGAAGTGGAAGTACCGGGCACCCCGGAACAGGTGTGGCAAGCAATCGCCACCGGTCCGGGCGTGGGCGCATGGTTTGTGCCTACCGAGGTGGATGGCCGCCTCGGCGGCACCGTCACTCACCACTTCGGAGGGGGCATGGACTCCGACGCCACCATCACCGAATGGGATGCGCCGCATCGCTTCGTGAAGGAAGATTCCTGGGGGCCGAACTCGCCCACCGTGGCCACCGAATGGATTGTGGAGGCCCGCGCCGGTGGCACATGCATCGTGCGTGTAGTGCACAGCCTCTTCGCCGAAACCGATGATTGGGACGATCAACTGACCGGTGTCGAATCCGGCTGGCCCTCATTCTTCCGCATTCTGCGGCTGTATCTGGAGCACTTCGCCGGCCAGCCGAGTTCGCAAATCCAACTCCTGGCGATGCCGGCGGCCTCGGACGCATGGGAGAAGCTCGCGGGTGCCCTGAATCTCGCGGGGGCAGCAGAAGGCGAGCGGCGCCATGCGGGCGACGGCGCCCCTCCATTGAGCGGCATCGTGGAGTCAGTCAATGCTGCCGGGCATCCGCACACGCTGTTACGCGTCGATCTGCCCGCTCCGGGTGCGGTGTTTGCCACCGCGTGCCCCGCCGGCGAGAAAGCATACGTCACAGTGAGCTTCTATCTCTACGGCGACACGGCAGCGGCCGTCGTGGCGCGCGACCAGCCCGCCTGGACTGCGTGGATGACGAATCTCTTCCCGGCGTAAACCCGGAGGGTCCTCATTTGGCTGAGCTTTGCACGCCTTGTGGTGCGGAGCTTCAGCCAGCTTCAGCCCCGATCGCTCGACACGCCGACTGGTCAATCGACTGTCAAAGCTGGATCTTTTGCTGATCGACAAGCAAGCGTATGTGAACCTGAAACCCGAGCAGTCGAACATCTTTTTCAAGCTAATGGAAGAGCGCTACCGCCAGCATTCCACAATCATCACTGCGAATTCAGTGTATGACGCGCGGCCGAACTTCCTGGGCAACCGGGCGATGGTGGAGGCACGGTTGAGCCGTCTGCGGCACTTCTGCCACACGGTACACCTTGACGGGCCGTCACTGCGCGTTCCGCAAGGCTGAGGAGCACTATCGTGGACGACAGCCGCGGCCAGGAAGAATATGTTCGCCGGGTTCTGGAGGCGTATCGTAAAACGCCGGGCACGATGGGGAGCGTCCGCCGTGCGGGCCGGACGCTGGCCGCGCGACTTCATGAACGCGGCGTAGCGGTAGGGGTGATCGAAAACGCGCTGCTCCTGGCAGCAGCGCGCCGCCTGCTGCGCCTGCCGATGCTCCGCCTGGGCACGATTCGCTCGCTGGCCTACTTCCTTGCGGTGATCGAGGAAGTGCCCGGCTTGCGCGTCGGTCCCGATTACTTCCAGTATCTCCGTCAGAAACTCGAGCGCGTCACGCCACCACGGTAAGCCCACCCCGCCGGTCTCTTCGCCGCGCGCACGGCACGTGCCTGTGGCGCGGATGATGAAACGGCAACCCCCGCGCCTGCGGCGTGGATCCCACGCCTGCGGCGTGGATGATATCGCCGCCCCTCAGGTACCACAAAACCCGCCTCCGGCTTGGACGAAACCCGGATCTCGTTCCCGTTTCTCGACTGGGTCACTTTGACCGAACACGACTGGGTTACGCTTGCCAGGCGCCGAAGGCCTGAATTCTCATGCGTACAACGGTAGCGCACTTTGCGCGGGGGTCGGAGGACGTGTTACGATTTGAAAGTCAGACTGACACAGCGGGGACGTAGTTCAGTTGGTTAGAACGCCGGCCTGTCACGTCGGAGGTCGCGGGTTCGAGCCCCGTCGTCCCCGCCATCTAACTACTTTTCTTTCCAACAACAACCTGCAAAACTGGGCCTTCCGTGCAACCACGTGCAACCATTTTTTCCTGTTCAGGATTCTTGGCCGCATCGACTACGTCGCCCAAGGCCTTGTCCCAAACCTTGGCGGCGGCGCTGCTGTCGATGTCCAAGGCGTGGTTGTAGATCGAAAGCGTAATATTCGAATCCGCGTGACCCAAGCGTCGGCTGACCTCGGCGAGGGGAACGCCGTTCCGCAGAAGCTGGGTGGCGTTCGTATGCCTCAGGCTGTGAAGCGAAACGCCCTTGAGCCCAGCCTTGCCCATCAACTCCTTCACGCGCGCGCCGAGACGATCCGGCGAATAGAGGCCGCCGCCCGGCTGGCAGAAGATCAGGTTGTTCTCCTTATAGTACGGTCCGAAGAGACGCTTATCTTCCTCCTGCTGTGCCCGGTGCTCCGCGAGCACGGGCCGCGCAGTTTCCGGCACGATGAACTTGCGCGGCTTTCCAGACTTGGTGGACTTCACCCGTAGACCGCCGGCGCGCGTCTGCTCCAAGCTCTTCGTGATACTGATCACTCCCGTCTTCTCGTCCCAATCGGCCCAGGTCAACGCCAGCAGTTCACCGCGCCGGCATCCGCTTGCCACGGCCAGTACGATGAACGGATACAACCTCGTGGTGCGCGCGCGTTCGAGCAGCTTGCGCAGCTTCTCTTTGTCCACCACCGCCGGGTCCCGCTTCGGTAACGGTGGCAGCTTCACGCGCTTATTCTCCATCGGATTCCGAATCTTCAAAATACCGAGCCGGTCGGCCTCGGAAAGCGAGGTGTGCAACATCGTGGCGATGTGCCTCGTGGTCTTGGCGGCGAGCGGCTTCCCATCGGGGTGCTTCTCGGTCACCATACCGCCGTGGTCCTGGAGGGTGTGAACCAAGCGCTGGATCTGTGCCGTGGTCAGATCGTTCACCTTGGTGTCGCCGATGTGCTTCGACAACACCTTGGCGAATTCGACGTACCGCTCATAAGTGGTCGGCGACAGCCGCCGGGCGCAGTGCTCGGCGAGCCAGTAATTTACGTATTCGCGATACGTCGGATCTTTCTCCGCGGGTGGCGGCTGCTCGGCGGTAGCTTGGCGCGCGATGGCGTCGGCCAGACCGGCCTCGGCGTCGGCCTGACTGGCGAAGCCGTTCTTCACCTCGTCGCGGAACTGGTAGCTCCAGGAGACCGTGCCGAGGATGCCCACGTGCTTCAGGACCTTCCCGTGAGTGCGCTCGTGGTCTTTGATAGCATCGCGCATAGCGTTGGCCGCCTCGGTCTTCTTCTCGAAGCCGCCCTTGAAGCCGTATAGACGCTTGCCTTGCTGGCCGCGTCCGGCGTCGAACTTGTACGCCCACGTGATCGTGCCGGAGGGCAGGCGGCGTTTGAAGACGGAGCCGTTCATTTGGTGGCCTCCTGCGGGAGGTACACCTTGAACTTCTTGACCGTTCGCTCGATGGCGGTATCCAGCTTTGTAATTGCCGCATCGACCTCCGGACTTCGCGGCGCGCTCCTGAGAATCCTGGCCGCCTCCCTAAGCTCTTCGCAGTGCGGTGGCAGATAAGAGTAGGCGGCCGCGCCGAGCGCCGTCAACATCTTTATCGGGCCCAGCTCGGCCTGAAGCGCGTTGGCGAACACGTTCGCCAGTTTCGGGTGTCCCGTTTCGGTAGCGACCCGATACAGATCCGCCAGCGCCGTTCCCTTCGGGGGCCTCACCGTTTCGTATCTGGCGATGGTCCGGATCGCCGTCTTCATCCTGTAGGCGAACGCCTGCTGCGATTCGCCGAGGGAGATCCGTAGCTCGCGGACCGCTTCGCTTTCCGGTGCCTTCGCAACTTTTGTAAATTTCTTCACCCTTGTACTCCTTGAAACCGCATTGACCGGCCCACTCGGTCCGATATATATTTCGTGCAGACCATTCGGACCGGACCAATTGGTCTGGTTGCCATTATGACCGGTACCAAGGTGGACTGTCAAGACTGGAGGAGACTACATGGACAAGACCGATGAGAAGACCACGGCTGAGCGGGCGGTTCTGACCGCAGACGAGGCTTGGAAATTGATCGGCGGCACTGAGGTGATCAGCCGGGGCGGCTGGTACAACGCGATCAAACGGGGGGAAGTCCCGTCCATCCGCATGGGAAAGCGGATTCTGATTCCGCGGGCCGCGCTGATGCGGTGGCTGGAATCCGCCGGCCGGAAGGTGGCGTAGATGCCCATCACCAGTAAGCCCACCCAATCTCCGACCACAATCGCGGATCGCGACACGCCGGGCTTATTCGTGGCGAGGCCCCGGACGTTGCGCGAGCGGATGCGGTATTTGGAGGAGGAAGCCCGGCGCATCCTTGTGCGGCCCGAAGCGTTCACGTTGGAAGAACGCCAGTGGCCTGAGGACATGCTGCGCGCCGGGACTGCGGAGGCGCGGGCATGACCACCACCATCTCGATGAGCGACGCCGGCATCATCGTCATCCACGACCCGCACGACGCCATCCTCGATCTGGAGCGTGCAATGCGCCACGTTGGCAATGTGTGGTGCCGCCAACGCTACCTGGCCATCGCATCTTTGGTGGCGCACGGCGAGTACCTGCCGCCGGCGAGCGCGGTGGCAAAACCCATGGCCACCAGCGCCGTTCCGACGGTAGTGGAGATCGAGCGCTGGGCCGTGCCGCTTGCCGCCCTTGGCCTCCGGCTGGGCGACGATCATATGTTCCGCATTGTGGCCGTTTACGCAGGTCTGCGCACTCTCGCCGAGCAGGCTGTGTTGGCTGATCTGCTGCTCCGGCCGGGCCTGACTGTGGTGAACAATGCGGTGGCGGCCGAGCATCCCATCGCGTACCTGCTCGGCGCTGTGCGTCTCCAGATCGCGGAGGGCGGCTACGAGCCGCAGGAGCGGATGGTCAAACTGAACGACGGGCTGGCCGGCAGCGCGGTGACGGCTACAAGCGGTGTCGACGTTTCACATTATGTTGGCACACTGCGGGCGACCGGCCGCGCCAGCGACAGGAAACTGGCGGCCACGATTTGGGCCACAGCCCGAGGTGCATCGAAGGAAGACGTCGGCGACGCCGCCTATCAGGCGATGCGCTACCACTTCCGCCAGCCACGCGCGAAGGCAATCGCTCGCCGGGCACGTGAACCCTTCCCTCGGGCAACGGGGAACGGCGTGATGACGCCGCTTGGATGGTTCTATACCATCGGACGGCGGGTGGATTCGGTTTGGCACACCGCAAATTCACATTTGCTCCGGGGAGTCTAAAAATGCTGAAAAAAGTCTTCCCAAGTGTCGTCGACAACCCAACGTATGTAGGAGGGGCACGTATGCCACAGCTCGAACTCGGTGTGATCGCACGCTTCCGGCGCGGCGGCGTGCCCGTAATCCTGGTTCAGATCGCGGACCCGGCGGTGGTGCGCGCCGCGATTGAAACTGCAATCGCGTCCGCCCCGCAAGAAATGAACGTCGCCCGGCGCCAGGAAATCAAGCTGCTGGGGGAGTTGCTCGGGCAAATGGATCGGAAGCTCGTCATCTAACTGGAAGAGAAGAGGAGGGTGGCGCGGCGGGCTCGACTCCCGCCGCCCCGAAAAAACAATGGAATCGAACAACGAAATGATAACACCCACTGAGGGTGATGTCGATGACGTTGGGACGGGCGCGGCGTTCGCTCCGATGGAAACGATTGTCGCCCAATTGTGCGAGACGGCAGGGACGGAATGGCACCGGAACGCGGAAGGAAACATGGTCCTCGACTGCGCCGGCGCCCGTGTCCGGGTGGTCGATGTGCTTGCGGTGTTCTTCGGATGGCGGTACCGGCCCACGTCGTATGCCGAACGCATGCGCCTGGACGCCGTTTTCGACGCCTTTTATGAGCGTGCGGAATTCGATCCGTTTCAGCGTCTCTGGTGGGAACTGGCGCGCAAGTGGTGGGGCTTGCGCATCATGCCCGACGTTCTACAGCTTCACGATGCCCTCGCGGCGCTGGAAGAATATCCCCCGTCGCCCAAGCAGCAGTTAGACGATGAGGACGACACCATTTTGCCCGAGTCGAAACTCGTTGACAGGATGGCGTATATCGCCGACTTGGGGAGACCGGCTGATCGTGCCGGCAGGATCGTGTCGCCGATTTCGGCTCGCCTCACTCGCATCATCTGGTCGGCGATGGTCTGGCAGTCCATGGCACCGGTTGAAAACGGGAGGAGCCGATGATGTCTGACCCGAAGCAGCCTGAGCCAGTCACGACGCCAACGGTTGCGGCACCGCTGGCCGGCGCAGTCAACGGCACCCATGTGCCGGCGGAAAGCCAGCTCGCTACGAAGACCGAATGGAAGATTCCGGCCGACACGTTGCGCGATCTGCTCGCGGAATGTGTACGCACCGGCAAGGCGGAAGCTCTGTACGACGCCTACGGACTCTGCGGCATGGTCTCAGATGGGTTCTGGAATGATTTTCGAGCGGAGTTGAAGAGCGTTAAGAAGCGCGGGTTACTTGACGTCAACATCGCAGAACTCGACGAACGGCGGCGGAGGAAGCAAGCCACTGCCCAGCGATCGAACAATTTCAATCAGAGTTTCGAGGAGGCAAAGGCGACGGGAAAGCCCGCGATCATCGTGAACAGCAAGCAGCTTTCGGCCTTGCGGATGGAGGCTATCGCCGCGCTCCAGCAGGGCAACTCGCCGCCGGTGCTCTTTCGGCGCCAGCGCGATTTGGTTCGCGTCGGCATTGATGCAAGGAATCAACCGTTCGTCGATGCTCTGAATTGGATATCGATGCGTAGCATGCTGTCCGACGCAGCGTCGTTCTACAAATCGGAGGGCGGCGCGGGGATATTTCCGCCAAGGCCTCTCGCCGAGGACCTTTGCGCCTGTAACCACGCTGAAGGCACGTTTCCGGCTCTTGATGGAATCGTGGGCGCCCCGGTAGTCCGGCCGGACGGCACGGTCTGCGTCACGCCCGGATACGATCAGCGGTCCCGAATGATCTACGCCCCACCTCCGGGTTTTGTGTTGCCGGCTGTTCCGACGAGCCCTACGGCGGAACAGATTGCGGTGGCGAAGAATGTCCTGCAGGATGTGACGGCAGACTTCCAATTCGAAACCAGAGCGGATGAGACCAACTTCTTCGCGTTCATGTTGACGCCGCTTATTCGGCAATTGGTGGACGTAGTGCCTCTGGCGGCGGTTGATTCCCCGACGAGCGGAGCGGGCAAGAGCCTGCTGACGGACGTTGTCTCGGTGATTGCTACTGGTGAGGTCTGCGCCGTGATCCCGCCGCCAACCACGGCGGAAGAATGGGGGAAACTGCTGCCCGCGCTGCTGGACAGCGGCCGGACTTTCATTTGCTTCGACAATCTGCACGACGTGCTGAGGAGCGCCGCGCTGGAGGCGACGCTGACGAAGCCGTTCCTGCAATTCCGTCAGCTCGGCCAGACCAAGGAGAGGATCGTCCGAAACTGCGCTGTCTGGTGTGCTACCGGCAACAACCTCACAGTGTCGAGGGATGCGGTACGGCGTTGCTTCCGCATTAGGATCGACCCGCGGTGCGCGCAGCCTCACCTGCGCAAGAATTTCAGGCACCCGAATCTGGTGGAGTATTGCAAGGCCGAGCGCGGCAACCTGCTCGCCGCCGTGCTCACGTTGGTGTGCGGGTGGTTCGCCGCTGGCAAACCGGGTTTCAAGGCGACGGCACTCGGGACTTTCACAGCATGGAAGGATGTAGCTGGCGGAATCTTGCGGCACGCCGGATTTGCCGATTTCCTGGCGAATCAACGCAGCCTGTACTCCGAAATGGACACCGAGACCGAAGAGTGGGAGCGTCTCCTTTTGAGTCTGGAAGAGATTTTTAAGGACAAGGAATTCAGCGTCGGCCAATTGGTCAACATGATTCACATGGGCAGCATCGGCAATCTCCCGCGCGAACTTGCGAAGGTTTACGGCAGTTCGACGACCCACGTCAAATCAAAGCCAAATCCGTATTTTGGGGTTCAGGTTGGACATCTGCTCCGTTCCAAGCGGGGAACATGCTTCGGCGAGGCAGGGATCTGCCTGGAGCGCGCCACCGAGGACCGCCACGCGAAAGTCGTCCTGTACAAGATCGGTCGTGAGAAGCCTCGTGAATCGACAGTCACGCCGGTTTTCTAGCGGGTATCTGCGGGTATCGCGCGGGTAATCCGGACGCCAATACCCGCAAGCCAAGCGCCTTGTTTTCAAGGGGATGGCGGGGTCTGCGGGTATTGCGGGTATTCATTTCTGCCCAGAACGATATGAAGGCACTGTCTGTGAAGAAAAGGGAGATATAGGGGTGCGTATTAGAGAAGCGGCTGTGAGCTTACCCGCAATACCCGCAATACCCGCAATACCAGCAAACGCCGCGCGCGTGAAAGGCTGCGCCGCGCTGGGTGGGACGCGCGTGGATGCGCGCCAACGTGAAAAACGGCCACCAGCATCAGTTCACGTGCGGGAACTCGGAGCCGCCGCCGTGAACCCGGCGCGGCGAGCGCCGGGCCGGGAGCGGGGGAAAGCGGCATTCTCGGACGCCGCATCGGACTATTCGGGCGGCCCGATTTCGGAGCGGGCCGATAGTGCCGCCGATCTGCCGGCCGCAAAAGTAGGGCAAGCCGGGATGCGCAGGCGCGGACACCGCGAGCATTCACACCGTGAATCACCACCGGCGCGTCGACGGCGGTGCGCCAGGAGCGCGGCGTGTTTGCGCCGCCGGTGGGCACTGACGGTATACTGCCGTCCGTATAACGGGGCGCGCCGGGGCGCGTGGAACGGGCCATCGACGCGGAGTGCCGGTCCAGATTCATAGGTACTGTCTCCCGAACGAAAATCGCGGGTTGAAATAGTGCGGCAATCGCGCACCGATAGGCCCAAAAATGTGGTTAAGTCCCGGTTAAGCCGGTTAAGCATTGCGTCGGAATCGTCGGCCCGAAGTTCGACCTGCGGGATGCAACCGTCGGCTCCTCCGGTCGATATAGTTGCAGGGATAGGCCAGCCTGGCCGATCCCCATCGCCGACAGGCGCCAGACGGATGCCGGCGTTGAGCCGCCGTCATCGCCAACACTCCGGAATCTTCAGAGTTCGACGCTGCCGCCAAGTCACAGGCGAGCGGCCTTCGGCGTCGGTGGAGGCTCGGGTTCGATGCGGCGCCAGTAAGCACAAGTTCTTGTTCTTCACGGGGCACCCATACTCCGGTGAAGACGGGTTAGACAACGAACAGGAGAATCGCATGAGTAGCGAAGAATTGAAGCGTGAAATTTCCCGGTGGGCAGCGCGGGAGGTCGAGCTTGCCCATCGGAAAGGCACTTTGGAAGCCCAGGCAACTGCCATGATGGTCGACCACCAACCCGGAGGAGCGCCGGTCGATAACGAGCCGCTGGCGAAGTTGCTCATCGAGCTTCGCACGGTCGGAAAGGCCCTTGTAGAAGCGCATCAGCGCCGGGCAGACGCGGTCGTACAAAAGCGCCAAGCCGAAACGAACGCTCTTGGGAATCAGATTGAGACATTGCAAAAAGAAGCTGCCGAGCTTATCGCGCAAGTCGAGCAGCACAAAAAGCAGATTGGCGAACTGTTGGGAACGCCCGTCGATGTGATCTGCCCCCTTCGGGGGCAATCGCGTCTTGAGCGGATTTCCATGATCACCCAGGGCACGACGGAGCAGATTGTTAGTCGCCAGCGTTTCCCGGTTCCCTCGACTGGATCGATCGACCTGATGGACTGCATCGCGACGGCGGACGAGGTCGCATTGGCCGTTTTGTCGACTGAATCAAATTGCCCGACGGCAGAGGCGGTCTTAGAATGGTACGCGAAATACGGCGAGCCGGCGGGGAAACGGCGCGTGTACCTGACTTGGCAGGACGGCCAGATCAATACGAAAAATAGCTATGTGCAGGCGCTGCAGGTGGCGCGCGCGTGAGCGCAGGTGCCAACACTAACTCGGCGGCGATGGGTCCCCAGGATCAGTCGCCGCCTGCCGCCAAAGATTGGCGCGCAGCTTGTGATACGCGGATCATGATTTGCCTGGCGGGACGGGCAGCGGAGGCCCGCGCCCGCCGGCCGGATCACAACGGATGGTGCCGCCGCATGGATGAGCGCGAACGGGTTTCGTGGCACGAAGCGGGCCACATCACGGCTGCGGCCGTCTCCACCTTTCAGAATGGCGCAGCCATCGAGATGGTGGGACATCGGTACCGCGGAATCGCAGCACACTCGGACGTCGCTCTGCCAGAGGGGCCCGACCATCCTAGCTTCGATAACTTCGATCTGCTGCCACGTGATTTCGTGAAAGCGACTGCTTACGCGCAACTCGTGGTAGGCCAGCGCGGTTGGCTGGCCTACCTGCGCGGCCTGTGGCATAGGACCGATGCCCTTCTCGGCGAAAACTGGCTTTGCGTGAAAATGCTCAGCTTGGAACTGCAGCGCACCGGCTGCGTGCGCCGGGACCGCGCCCAGCAGATCATCGACCGGTGGTGCGGCGTACCGGAAGCTTCGCTGGTGGAAGCACTCAAACGCGAACAACGCGGAGCGTAATAACGGTTGCACCGCCGATTAGTTGTGATTCTCCCAAGCCCATGAAACAGCCGTATAGTCTGGCTCGCCAGCATCTCGACGAGCAACCGCCTTCTGGAATAAAGCCACGATCCTTTGCCCTTCTTCCGTCAAGGAGGTCATCGCGAGCTTGCCGACTTCCGCGCGGAGAAAACTGAGCCCCACAAATTCCTCCAGGTTCCCAAGCACAAAGAATTCGTGCTCCTTGATTAAAGGACTGGAGCCTTGGCTGCGGGCCACTGCTCGGAAGGCACGCAGAAATTGCAGAAGTCCGGATGGAGAGGCGCACAATGCTGTCGCCCATTGTCCGGGTTCGTTTGTTCCGCCCCAGGATTTCCAGGTCTGCAACCACAGAATGAGATCCGCGTCATCCGCAAAGGTTCCAGTCGAACTGGCGTTCTTTATCTTCGAAACGACCACAACTTTGATCGCATCGAGATCAGGCCCTGTCTCAAGGAGCATATCCGGGCCGCTCGTATTGGTTTCCGAGTGAGATACGGCGTGTTGCGCAATCGCAACACATGTTCGAAGGTTCGACGCAGCGTTCAAAGCACCACCCAAAAGCTGCGCGCGCTGTGGTAGGGACGGCTCTTCCCGCAAATATGCGTAAGTAATGCGCCAAATGTGCATTTGCGGGCTGAATGGAACCAAAAAGAATCCGTCTCGGCCATGAGCGTCGAGACTGAGCAGGGCTGTCAAGACGCCCATCGGGTCGGTTCGATCTAGACCATATCGATGGTAGTCCAGGCTATCAAGCGCCTGCTCAAGCAGTCCCCTGGACGCAAAATCGGCGAATTTATCTTCCAAGGCTGTGCGATTGGGCATCTTGCCAAGCAAGTCCTGAAGTTCGTCCTCTGATACCTCGTCTGAAGGAACGCTCAGACCAAAATATCGATCAAACTGTTTCTCTGACGCGATCCGCAGACCGATCACCCAGGCGGTCTCTTGGCTCGTATCTGAGAAATGGCTGCCCCTAAACAGCGCGTGCGCCGGCGGAAACAGCACTTCCAGAATGTGTTGCGCAGCCGGGCGATGGGCCTCGTCCGCCGAATTCAGCAGCGCCTTGAGCCGGGCAAGGTCCTCGGCTTTGCTTTTCTCCCGCCTCCACGAAAACTGATCCGTCACGATCCCCCTGAGCTCCGGTAGCCGTTCATAGAGAGCAGGCGTGAACACGCGCAAAGTTTCAATACCGAAAAGGTCGACAGCATTAACTTCGTAGTTTCCGAGACCCGAACGGAACACACCGACGTGGAAGGCAAGGGACGATAGATAGCGATTCACGTCACGTGGCGTCTCAAAGAAGTTCTCCATTCCGTCCCGGTAGAGCGTAACCCAACGCTCGTTATCAAAGTGCTTCGCGAAGTTCGGATCGGACAGCAAGCGATCAAGCCCTGCCGTCAAAAGGCGGCCGAGCTGCGAGCGCCTGATCCGCGGCATGTGAAGTGGCACTTGGACGATTTTTTCAAGAAATTCCTCCGCACTTCCGGGTGCAATGTCTTTGAGTGCCTCGATCACTGATTCGCGCCTGGCCAAGATTAGGTAAACGAGGTGTGGAAAATCGGCCGTTGCCTTAACAAGCTGAATTACGTGTCTGATCTCTGAAGACGTTAGACGGTCCAGATCATCGAGAACGATAAGGACGGATCGCTGCAAGGGTTTTAACGCTTCTGCGACTTCGCTCTTCAGTTCAGATGTCGTCTTCTCCCGTATCGTCTTGGCTTCGGCTTCCAGTCCCTCAGCGCCCTCTTTCGTTAGCTTGGCCGCGCGTTCTAGCATTTCTCCGGCAGTGGCCAGAGGCAAGCCGGCAATTGGGCTCGCCAAGAGCGAAGCCACTACGGCCCCAGACTTTGCGATTGACCCACCAAGGCTGAGAACAGTCGAGTACGCCTTCCATTTTGCGCCCCGTACCTCCGCCGCCTTCTTTTCTTCTTTGCCAATCGGCCGTTCGAGGACCTTCCCTATTTCGGCAAAGAATGCGCTCAGAAGTTGGTCCGAGTCGATCACCTGCCAAGGATTAAATTCCACAATTGCCGGGCGACGATCTTCATCGAGACCGTCCAGATTTTCAATGATCAGATTCTTCAGCGACGATTTCCCCGACCCCCAATCGCCCCAGATGGCAATCACAAGGCTGGCATCATCTTGCCAGTTGGCTATCGCCTCCGCGCATGAGGCGGCGAAGCCGGTCCGGCCGAGTAGATCCGAATTGCTGCTATTGATCGGCGCATCGGCTGAGAATTTGAAAGGCAGTGCCATATTAGTCCCTAAATCACGCGCTCAAAATGACCGTTCGTCACCAGCGATTCGAAGAACCTGACGATCCGACCGGCGACTATGGTCGAACGGAGCCGGAGTCCAACCTCGATATTTCTTTGTTGAGCGGCCTCTGTGAAATTCGCCGACGACACGAATAGATCGAATTCGTCAATCACCACGCATTTCGCGTGAAGCGCCGCGGCCTTTCCTGGTTCGAGCGTCACCGAGCGGGGATCGTAGAACACCTGCGGGAGCGGGCGGCCACTGGGCCACTGGGTCGTCCGAAAGCGATGAACGAACTCACGCACCAACTCCGTGGGAGCCGATGTGTTTCCCTGTCGCCGTTGAATATCCAGGAACAGCCGCACGTTGAGATCGGGACTCCCCTGCATGCGTTCGGCCAGAGCTTGAAACACCTTCTGACCCTGATAGACCGCATAGCCCGCCACCAAAACGGAGCGCTGGGCGTTCCTGAATAACTCGCCCACGACCACGCTGGTGGTCCGGTTGCCACCGCTCGGCCCACCGCCCGTCGTCACCAAATCCACGACGTCATCGATAGGTGGTCTGTTCTCGTATCCGGTGGCCACCAACTCGAGCGCGCATGCGATCCCCGCAGGCGCCAACCCGGAGGCTGCCAATTCCTGAAGCCCGGCCGAGACATCGGCGGCGACCACGCCGTGCAGCATGCGTTGGACGCTGGCCGGCGGATAGGGCGGGCACAGGTGCCCGGTTCTCAGTCCCGCAGCCAGGGCGCGTAGATCAGACGGCAGTAGACAGAGAAACGGATGATCCATCGCCCGTGACACCCTCCAGGAAGAACTCGGCACCCAGGTTCTGTACCGTCCGCACCACCAACGCACGGTCGAGGAAATCGTTCTGCTGCTCGCAACTCGTCTCCGAGATCAGCACGCAGCCGTGACATGCCGACCCGTGCAGAAAGCGGCGTTCGTGATCGCTCGATGCTTCATGCTGGCCGCAGACAGGATCGTTCGAGCACAACTCACCGAGATCCAACGCGCTCCGCACCGACTCGTAGATCCGTCGGCCCACCTGGACCAACCCGCCCAACGTGCCTTCCGCGTCCGACGTCCCCGTGTAAAGCAGGACCCCATACCCGACTTCCGGGATGGCGTAGATGCGCTCGCGGATCGAACTGGCCGGGTAACCGCACCCCAGCGCTACGGCCGTGATGAGCAGATGGGAGAAAGAGTGCAGCATGAGATACGGTAGGCCGGGGAACTGCCGCGTAGTCCCCTGGTGCTCCTTTCTCCACGCCTCGAATCCGGCACCGAGTTGCAAACCACGTTTCTGCACCGCAGGTCGCGCGAGCCACGACTGGATCGCCTGCGTTTTGAATTGAAGGAACACTCCTTCGCCCTTGTTCTCGAATGCCGGGAGCCACGTGACCTCGCGGGCAAGAGACGCTCGCCGCACTCCGATATCCAGTTCGCCCTCTATATCGGGGGCGGCCGATTCGAACCGCGTGAAGCCCACCTGAGCCACGACCTCGCGGAGCCGGTGCACCAAAACGACGCGTTCGAGCGGGGCCATCCACGTGCGGTCCCAGACTGACCGCTGAAGGGAGCGGGCGTGGAACACTCCCTCGGGGCGATCTTCGCCGACTTCCTCTCTGGCGGTTACCAGTGTCTCCAGTTCAGCGACTTTCACTGACTTGTCCGGCTTGGCACCGCCACCGCGGCGTGCCTGAATTTCGGCGAAGACCTCGTCGTCACTGATCCCTTCCAGGGCGGCTTTTACCGGCGCTCGTCTGCGCTCATAACGGAGTTGATCGAGGTCCTCGACGATATCGAGGAAACTCCACGCCGCATCGACGGCCCTTCGCACGACTTCATCCCGCTCTGGAAGCGAAATCACGCTCATCAATTGTGGGAAGTAAGCGTTCGATGCCGAGCGGATCAGCAACCGGCTAGGCTCTCCGCATGTCTCTTTTGTGAATGGTCCGAGCCAGGGCCGCGCGCCATCGCACAATCCGAGAGCGCGGTTCTGCAGCAACGCTGCCTGTGCCATGCTGCGTTCCGCCTTGCCGCACTCGCATCTCACCCAGACCTCGGTCAAATCACCGCTGGTCCCGCGCTCGTCGATGAACAACTGGCGCTGCTGCTTGAGACAGTCCGAAGGTCCATTGTGCGCGAAGGCATACCAGTCGATGTCGCCGATATGGCCCGCTCGGCAGGCCCGCACAAATCGCACCGGGACCACTGGCCGCCGCTTCTTGTCCCGGTCGATAAATTTTCCCCTCGTGAGCGCCTTCCGATGCACCAGGAGCCGCGAACGAAAACCTGCCGTCCGGCTCTCCTGATCCTGTGTCACAAACCATTCAGGAAATTGGAAACCGGTAATTCCGGTAGAAGGCGCCGTTGGGTCATCGTCGGCAGGGGGAGGCGTCCTCAACGCCACCGTCGGCACATCGAGAACCTTTGCCAGCTTCTGACTGAGCCTCGGTTCCGAAACCGGGTCGCCGCCTAGAGACCAGAAATCCAGCCCGGCAACCAACACGGAGTGGTTCGGCAAATCCATCATCGATCCGGGCCCGAATGTTGTCACGAGTTGGCTCTGCCGGATTTCGCCTTGTGGCTTCTTTCCCTTGGTCATACCGTCTCCTCTTCGAGTTCGGCGTTCTCGAGGGTTCTGACCCAGATGTTCACGTCAGGCTCGACATCACGAAGGGATCGGTTGGCGCGGAACTTCATGCGCGGATTATCCGCCGGGAGGTTCCTTACCTCGGGACTCAGGAAATCGTAGAGCAGTTGTTTCGCGGCGCCGGCTTCGGCGGGGTTGTATTGAAGACCGGTCCCGACGGCCTGGTAGTCCTGCGCAACCCTTGCCCAGACCTCCAGAAGATCGATGGCCCGTTCGCGCACCCGCTGTCGCAGACGTTCCGCCTCTGCGGGCGGCAGGTCTGAGTGGCTATAAGCCCGCTCGGCCAGCGTCTGGATGACGAACTCCAGCCGCGTCCGTTCGTTTAGGATCTCCATCGCGCCGCGCGGTGTCGTCATAGGCCTATGCCCTTGTCGAGCCAGACCCACGACCGTCGCCGCCAAGCCCTTATCCAGTGCGCGCGGCGAGAACGGCGTCACACTGGTGGCTTCCACGCTGCGGTAGAACGTCTCGTGATAGGCCGCGAATCTTTCGTAGTGTGACCGGTCACGCGGCTTATGCACGTTGAATATGGTTACCACCAGTCCGGGCCGGTCTGGATCGCGGCCGACCCGGCTGGTGGCCTGAATGTACTCCGCGCTAGTCTTCGGCTGACCGAACACCACCATCAGTCCTAACCGGGTGATGTCCAGTCCGACCGAAATCATGTTTGTGGCGATGGCCACATCCACCCGGCTCTTATCCGAAAACAGGAGCGCCAAGCGTCGTTTGGCATCAGCCACGTCGGATGTGCTCACGCGGCTTGTCAGCTCCACCGGTTCGTAGTCGATCTGCCGGTCGTCAAAGAGTCCTTCCGTTTCACCAACCCGTTTGCGGCTGGAATATCCCACCAGGCGATTTCGAATCTCATCCTCAATCAACCGCCGAGCGCCGCCAAGCTCCCGCAGGCTGTTGTAGTAGCCGAGCAGGGTCATATAAGGATCGGCGGGACTCAGCGGCTCGCCTTTCTTCTTCAAACGCGAATGCCACTTCAGGGCCGCACCGAGCAGAGCCAGGTACACGCGCAGCATGGCGACCTTGGGGCTGCGTCCTTGCGCCGCGACGCCCACATAGAGGCGTGCGTTGCTTTCGGTGGAGGGAAGGGTCTCCGCGAAAAACGAATCTCGGCGGTCCGGGCCGGGCGGCGGGAAGATGTCCACCAGGCGGCGATTGAACAGCGCCCGAATCTGGCTTTCCGCGCGGCGCACCGTCGCCGTGGAAGCCACAATCTTCGGCCTCACAACGTGACCGTCCCGCTCGATGGCACAGAGTTCGTCGAGCGCAGTCTCGTAGAGGCCCGCCATGGTGCCCAGCGGACCGGAGATCAGGTGCAACTCGTCCTGGATGATCAGCTCCGGCGGGAGCAGCCGGCCATCGGGCAGTTTTGTCCCCTGTGGCGAGTCGCAGGGCCCATAAAATCCCCGCTGCTCGTCATAGCGCTCAACCCTACCGAAGAAAGCCCCCACAGGGCCAGTCCACGGCAACGCCGCGAACTTATCCACCGTAGCGATCATGAAGCAAGGCAGCCGCCGGTAAATCGGTTCGTCCACCGCCACGATAGGTAGTGACAGACCGCGGCCGAACTGACACTGCCGGTTCACACACGAGACGCGCAGATCTTCCGGTTCATCCGAGTTGGGAAGAAGCCGGAAGGAAAGGCGCGTGAACTTTGTGCCGCACCAGGGACACTCCTCGAGCGGGATGGGCGATGGCTTGCGGTCGTCGTTCAGGAAGCGGATCGTTCGGGAGCGCGCCGATTCCTGATCGTTGTCGCCCTTCCGGCCCATCCGGTTTGGCGTGGCGGCGCGCCCGACCCATAATCCGATCTCGAACGGCCAGATTCCTAACGTTTCCGTGTCGTTCTGCCGCTCCAACTCCAACGCGCAAATCAGCGTCGCGGCGCGACTCAGTTGATCGAGTGTCAGCAGCCGCAGGGTGTAGCGCATCAGCACGCTCAAGCCTGCCGAGCGGATTCCCGGATTGCGGCGGCGACGGAGGACCAGAGTGAAGGCCGCCAGACCGAGGTAGGCTTCCGTCTTGCCACCACCGGTCGGGAAGAACAGCAGATCGACGATCCCGCGATCCGGGTGCCCCAGCTCCGCAATTCCTGGCAGGTTCATCAACAAGAACGCCAACTGGAAGGGCCGCCACGCAGGCTGCACATCCTCGGGCCGTTTGCCCTGCATGACTCCCAGCCGCCGTCGCGCCGCCTCGGCCATCGTCTTGTTGGCAAGCCGGAACGCTTCGAGACACGTTCCATCGCCCAGAAGGTCGATGCCGCGCTGGATACGATCCGCTGCGACCCGCGCTCGCTGGATCAACTCCAGTCCCGTCTCGCGCCGTTTCGCTGGCGCTACCGGCACCTTCCCGGCCTGGCCGTCGATCCATTTCCGGTATTCGCTCACCAACGGGCCGAGTTTCGCTGCGGCGTCCGCGCCGCTCTGAAGTTGGCTGAGCGCGTCCATGGATAGCTCGACGCCAGGAATCGCGGCGGGCGCCACCCGCTCTACTTCCGCTTGCGGAATCCACTGCGTGCGTACCAGGCTGCACGCACCTTCTGGACAGACGGCTTCGGTGGCCACATTATGTCCGACGGCAAACTCGCCGGCATCGCGATATTGAAGATCGGCGACCCGATCATCCCAATCCCTGCTGGCATGGCTTCGCAGGTCGGGACGCGGCAGGAATACCACCTCGCAGGCCACCTCGAGCTGGACCTGGAACGCGAAGGCCTCGTCCTTCTTCTCATCGGGCGAAGGTTCGCGCCGATTCACCAGGAAGATGGAAACCGTGCGAGCGCCGGGCGGCAGCCCCGAGTCGGTTGCCACCGATCCGATAGGGCGCGCGAGGTAAGCCACACGCAGGCCGTCGCTCGATGGCACGTCGACTTCGCGCGCCTTCTCGGTAGCCAGCGCCAAATCCACTGTGACGCCGACCGACCGGGCCTTGCGGGCCCACTCTTCCGGTGATTCCGAAACTCGACGGTAGTCGCCCCAGGAAACGGTGATCTTCAGGTGGCCCGTGCCTGGAGGCACAAGCAGGCTGACGCCGATGGAAGAAGGCAGGTAGCGCTGTCGGGCAGCCGCAGGTTCTGGCGTGACATCATCATCGATGCCGCCGCCCTCGCCGGCCTGGTCCAGGTCCTCGGTACTGGCTTCGTCGGCACGCTGAGAACGTTCCGCGCCCAACGGGACCAGAAAGCCAGTGAGGTACCAGCGCGAGGGAGCTTGCGGCAGAACCTCGGCCGGATCACCGAGGTTCTCCGATGGACCGACCAGATCGAGCCGGAGCGCTTCGACTAACTTCTCGCGGACATCGACGGAATTCATCGGGTTTGCCACCTCTCAAGCCTCCTCTTTTTCCTGCGGCAGGAGGCTCAAATTGAAATCCTCGCTCGCGCGCTTGCCAGCTTTCTTCCTGCTGCCCTTCGTCCTGGGCTCCGGGTCGGTCGCCCCGGCGAAAGCCAATGCTTCGGTTTGCAACTGCCCTTCTTCGAGAACGCGTTGCCGGTTCAGCAGAAGCAGCCGCAGGAGAATGTCGTCACGAACCTCATCCGGCCACTGATAACGATATTTCTTGCGACGGGGGCGGCCTCCTTCGTCTTCATCATCTTCGGCATCGAATTCCGGTATGAACTCGCAGTGTGTCGGGAAATTGGTCCAGCCGTAGGCATCGAGGACAGCGCGATCCATCGAGTCGTGTAGCTCACGAAGCCTGATGATTCCTGCGTCGGACTCTTCTGGGTCGTGAAAGCGGTTGTACGTTTTGGTCAGACCCTCGGCGTTCTCCAGCATTAGTGCTGCTCTGTGTTCGTAATACGCCTTGCCTGTCGATTCCAATCCAGAGCTCAACTCGTAGGCCGGAGGAAGCGGAAAAGTCTCGAAACAGTCCTCTGGAATATACCGAAGATCGTCTTTCAAGGACGAGCCGAAGAAATGAGCCCAAACCTCGTGGACACGCGATTGAAGTACGGCAAAGCCATAGTGTCGTTCGTAAATGAAACAAGTCAACGCATCCGAGAAGATCGTCGAAGTTGGCTGAAAGGCAAAGCACAGTTGTATTCCGGCATGTCGACCGCTGGCAAGAATGCGCTGCATACCAGTGCATGCCGAATACAGTTCGTTAGCAGGTCGTGAGTACAGCCACCAACGGTCTCTCAATCGCGGTTCACTGCTCCCCTGGCGTTGTACTCGAACCGTTTCGTGCAGATGGCGATACAGAACCGGGTAGCGCTTCACACCATCTTCGTCGAGCCCCTCCATATTGATGACGAATCGGGTGGCGGCCGCGTCGGGAGTTTCATTCATCTCTTCTGCGCCCAGATAAGCGCGAATGTGATCTGAGCAACTCGGGCACTCGGAGATGAATCGGTCGCGAACCTCACGCGTCAGCACGAACCCTTTGCCGTTGATATTGGTTCCACTGTGGACCAACGGACGATTCGAACGTAGCGTGGATGGACTCCCATCGGGTCCCATATGAAAGAGGTATGCCGTGATTCCATCGACAAGTTCGCCATTGAGAACGGCCTGCTCCTGCGTGACCTGGGACTTGATCACGTGAACGGCGCTTACGACAACAGCGGCGGCGCCTGGCCAAGCCTTTCGCGTCTCGGCACGGTAGATCGTGCCCCCGTTCCTCCTAATCCAATACAGTCCGGTTTCGCGCGTATCGCCTT
>Ga0181538_10002188_pt1 | contig 20652 bp, 20 predicted proteins | sample PEATcosm2014_Bin_40_FD_119773 | JGI IMG/M metagenome (GOLD analysis project Ga0181538, IMG submission 119773) | Peatland microbial communities from MTU Mesocosm Facility, Houghton, MI, USA - PEATcosm2014_Bin23_30_metaG | ecosystem: Environmental > Terrestrial > Soil > Wetlands > Peat | place... | reverse complement strand
TTTCGAGCCGCCCCACGAAGAACCGTGGGAGAGGTCGATGAGGGTTCATGACCCGGACGGGTATACGATCGAATTTGCTGAGGGTCGGCGTGGCCATCGGGGTGTAACTTAAAAACAGCGGTGTGCGCGGCGATTAATGAGTACACGTCCTGGTGGTTCTCCATTGACCTATGCCCCTAAACGCCCGCGTTTTAGTCTATCCCCTAGATCAATCTCAGGACCGCGAAGACGCTCGGCCCGTGTCCCACCAACGCTGCTGGCGATCGCAGACGACGTTATCGAACGATGCGGTTTTTGCTGCAGTGCACGGGTCTCCTCCTGGCCCAAAGCGTCGTTTCGTGAAGTCCGCAGTTCGGTCGCGAACGGAGCAATAGCAGACATCAGAACGAACCGTCGAAAATGACGCGAATGACCGAAGCGGACATGGCGCTTCTTGCTCTGACGGAAATACAATCGGCAGCGTTGATGGTCGCTTTTGCCTACCGACACCAAGGGGAACTTCATGAATAAACTCAAAGCGCGGCTAAAGGCAGGCAAGGCCTGCGTCAATGCCTGGTTGGCGATCCCATCGGGCTTTTCGGCTGAAGTCATGGCCCAATGCGGCTGGGACAGCGTGACCGTGGACATGCAACACGGCGTGCAGGATTACCTGTCGATGGTGCAGTGCTTTCAGGCGATGAATGCCCACCCGGTGACGCCGATGGTGCGCGTGCCGTGGAACGAGCCCGGCATCATCGGCAAGGTGTTGGATGGCGGCGCCTGGGGCGTGATCTGCCCGATGGTGAACACGCCGCAAGAGGCCAAAGCGCTGGCGAATGCGTGCCTCTATCCGCCAGCCGGCAAGCGCAGCAACGGTCCGATCCGCGCGGCCATGTATGGCGAAGCGAGCACATACCAGACGATCGCCAACGACCAAGTCCTGGTCATGCCGATGATCGAAACCCAGGAGGCGATCGACAATATCGATGCCATCCTCGACGTGCCAGGCATCAGCGGCATTTATATCGGTCCGAGCGATCTCGGCTTTTCGCTCGGTTGGAAGCCGATGCTGGAACGCGAGGAACCGGAAATATTCCCGATCTACGAGAAGTTGGTCAAGGCGACCGGCAAGCGCGGTCAGTTTGCCGGGATACACAATGCGACCGGCGCCTACGCGGCGCGCATGATCGCGATGGGATTCCGCTTCGTCACGATCTTCAACGACAGCGGATTGATGGCGCGCGCGGCGCGTGCGGAAATTGCCGTCGCGCGCAAGACCGCCGGCGAAATCGCAACGTGACGGGCCGGCGGCGCTCAGTCGAGAATAAGGGGCCTCATTCCGCTCTGATATTGGCCGCTTTGATGATGGGCCACCATTTTTCGATTTCGGCCTTCTGAAAAGCGCCAAGCGCTTCCGGCGTCTGCTGATCTTGTGGGAAAATCTCTTGCCCGAGTTCGGCTAACCGCTGACGAACGATCGGCTCGGCCAAGGCCGCAACAACGGCACGGTTGAGCGTTGCGATGATCTCCTTTGGCGTGCCCTTGGGCGCCCAAAGTCCAGCCAGTACGAAAGGTGGTAGCCGGGCAATCCCGCCTCGTCGGTGGTTGGAATGTCGGTCACGAGCGCCAAACGGCTTTTCGCCGCGATCGCATAGGGCTTGATATGTCCGGCTTGCGCCAAAGCTTGATCGGGCGTGGTGAACGCCCAATCGATCTCGCCAGCCAAGAGCGCCTGCATCACCGGATTTGCACCGCGATAAGACACGAAGATCCAGCGGGTGCCCAATATCGACTGAAGCAAAATTCCGCCGACGTGACCTGGGCTGCCGGCGCCGGATGTTCCCTGGGTCGCCTTGTCGGGATTGGCTTTCAGCCATGCAATGAAAGTTTTGAGATCATTCGCCGGCAGATCGCCCTTCCCAACGATGAGATAGGGACTGGTCGAAATGAGCGCGATGGGTTCGAAATCCTTCTGCACATCGTACGGCAGCGCGTAAACCGCGCCGTTGACGACGTGTGTCCCCCAATGGCCGAGGCTCAGCGTGTAACCATCCGGCGCGGCGCGCGCGACCCGGCCGTGCGCGACGCTGCCCGCAGCGGCGCCGTTGTTTTCGATGATGATGGTTTGACCCAGCACATTCTGCATGCGGCTGGTGATGATGCGTCCAATCGTATCCGTCGGGCCGCCCGCGGCAGCGCCGACAACAACCGTAATCGTGCGCGTCGGATAGAGTTGCGCGCCTGCAACACGCGGCGCTGCCGCAAGCGCCGCAGCGCTTGCTGCCAGATGCAGAAATCGGCGACGGGGAAGTTTCATGACGTGCCCTCGCGCGTCACCAAGGCTAACCCAAATTCTGTTGCTCAAGAAGGGACAGTCATCTCCGCTTTTGGCCCTCAACCGCCGCGCCGGGTGACGACTGGCGCGTCCGCTGTCAGGGGTACTTCCGCCACGGTGCCGGCGAGGTGACGCGGCAGTGTCTGACCTGAAGCGTCACTTCGCCACCGTCAATTGACGCAGTGCGAAAGGTTCATTTGCCAGGTGACATCAACACCGCTACGGCGTGCTCTTCAGGTGCACGCCTCCGAACTGCTTGCGGAAGGCGTCGGCAACTGCCGGTTCGGAGAAGCACCACCGACCATAATGTTGGCCATTTTGGATTCTCGCTCGGCCGAAGCGCAATCGAATTTCGCGCGACCGATGGAACGTCGCCATCTCACGGCTCACGTTGGCAGCCAATCCGCCCTGCGGCAGCGCAATCTCCACGATGTGTGGGAAGTTGCGCTCGGTCGAAAACTTTTTATTTTTAAATTTATCTTGGGTCATTGAATCAGATCGCCGACTTAAGCCACCTTACGGTGCCTCTGCCCCCTTGCAATACGGGGGAAGGCTACCACGCTCCAATCGTCAGGTCTGGCTCTAACGGCGCTTGCCGTAATGCAGCAATTCGGTCGCTATCGGGTGAGGAGCAGACATCGCCGGAACATGCGAAATCGGTCGCTGCTGACCCATAACGTCACTTCGGCACCGTCATTTGACGCACTGCGAAAGGATTACTCGATCACCTCGTCGGCGCGGCCAAGAGTGTGAGCGGCACCGTAAGGCCAAGCGTCGTGGCGGTTTTGAGGTTGATGACCAGCACGAACTTGGCCGGCCGCAACGCCGGGAAACCGCCTGGCTTCTCGCCCTTTGTGAATCTTCCCGACAGTTGGAAAGCCGGATGCCGGAAATCGGCACGTCCGGTTTGATGAGCGGAGACGGGAAAAGGGTCGACGGCCAAAGGCCCCGCGCTCATCCTCGAATCTACAAGAGCAAACCTGAGAGCCTTACTTACTTCGTAATTAGCGGTCCATTGAACCTGTAGTTCAGGCCGACGCGGACGATATTATAGTGCTCGCTGCGCGACCACACGACAGATTCAGTGCCCCCCGCGCTGCCCAGAGTTGAGAACGTGTTTGTCAGAGTGCCAAGATCGATATAAAGCCACTCTACCTTAGCCGACCAATTCGGGATCAGCATTCCTTCCACGCCAAGCCCGGCTGTCCAGCCCGCCTTTGTCTGCGTCACAGGGGAGGACGCGGCAAGCTTTAGGATCGACTCGCCGCAGCCGTCGGTCAGACAGCTCAACGACTCCGTCGTTTCGATATGTCCCCAAGCGGCACCGCCTGTTGCATAGAACAAGAATTTGTCCCAGGTCACGCCGGCACGTGCACGTTCGGTCGCAATCCAATTGGTTTTGCTGGAAATGCTCTCAAAACCATCATTGTTGGGTGCCGCATCGACGCAGGCAACGCTTAATATATTCGTTTGTCGACAGAAGCTGTATGAGGTGTGCGTCCAATCAAAGTCGCCTTCGACGCCAAGAACGAAGTGTGGCGCGGCCTGCCAATTGTACCCAGCTTGAAATCCGCCGATAGCGCCGGACTTGTTAAATGCATTCGATTGCGGATTACTGAATAAGGGGCTTGCAAGGCCGAGTGTGTCAATAAAGTTTGATGTCCCTGACGCGCGTTCGCCTACCCATCCGACGTTGCCACCGAGATAGAACCCGGTCCAACTCCAGGCCGGAGCGGGCGGCGGCGGCGCCTTGAGCGGCATGTCAGCCGCGCTAGCCGTGCTCAAAGGCGCAGCGATAAGCAGCGCCGAAACCGCGAGCCCGCCAACAATATTGCGCTTCATGACCGTCCCCTGTGACGAGCAAGTCCCGATTCCTGCATGTAACTTTCGCAAAGTTCACGGATGCGCGGGAGTGCGAAACTGACAATTCAATCGCTTCTCCGTGAACAGTTGCAACGTGGCCACAGTCAAGATGAAAGGCTTTCAGCTCGTCAGCTCAATGACTTGAGTGGAAAGGACCTGAACCTGTAACCTTTGGTTTAGGAAATCGCTCCTGTATCTGACCTTGTCCGCCTCTGATGCTGTGGTCGGCTCCTCACCGGCACGTGAGTGCTATGGAGGTGGGGTGCCGATAAAAAAGGGTTTTCCACACTCAACTTTGTTGCAGCGCATGAGTCCGTTGTTGGCCCCGAATGGTCGCGCAGTTTGATCGCCTTCGTGTCCGTTATGGGGTGAACACCGGTCGCGCGCGCTTTTGGTTTGCGCGGCTGAGTGTGACCCGAAGCGGCGTTTCGCCACCATAAATTGCCGCATTGCGAAAGGATCATTCGATCACCTAGTCGGCGATTCGAACAGGGTTACCTTCTAGAGTGCATTTTGATTGAGCGTAATCTGAAAAGCGTTTTCCGATGATTGGCGAAAGACTATTCCGCCGGCACGGCCTTGGTGGGCGCGCGCGGCATGTGCATTTTTCGCAGCGTGCCGACGATGCCGCGCGGCATGAAGATGATGCATAAAATGAGAAGGATACCGTAGATCGTATTGGCGGCGCCGATGAAGTGAGTACCGAAACCGACCCGCAGTCCTTCGTTCAACGAAATGGTCACTAGCGCGCCTGCGGTCGGGCCGAAGAGGTCATACATCCCACCGACGATGGCGGCGAACACGATCTGCAGCGACACGCTGATGCCCGAAACGGTCTCGGGATTGAGATACATGAAGTATTGCCCATAAATCGCGCCGCCGAGCGCCGTGAGTGCCGCGCTGATGACGGTGACGCGCAGCTTCTCGCGCATGACGTCGATGCCGATCGCTGAGGCAGCCTCTTCGTCCTCGGCGATCGCATCGAGTGCCTCGCGGCCGATACCGCGATCGATCCAGCGCCAGACGGCGAGCCCACCAAGCCAAAGCACGAGCGCAATGACATAGAAATAGCTTTTCTCGGGAAATTGCAGCGCGTACCAGGAGTGGCCCACCGCTCTCGGCGTGAAGCCGAGCGATCCACCGGTAATGTCGCGCGCGGCTACGACCGATAGCATCACCACCTGGCTCAGTGCCAACGTCACCAGCGCGAAATAATGGCCGACCACCCGGAAGCGGAAGCACGGATAGCCGATCACAACGGCCAGCAGAGCGGACAGCAACACGCCGAGCGGGATACCGGCCCAGGGCGTCACATCGTAGTAGTTCCACAGCAGCGCCGGGGCATAGGCGCCCACGCCCATGAAGGCACCGTGCCCGAGCGAGACGAAGCCGAAACGGCCCATCATCGACCATGCCGTATAGATGAAGGCCCATATCAGCGCTTGGATGAGCAGGTGCAGCAAATAGGGCGGCGTGAAATACGGCACGCACAGCAGAATTGCGAGCCCGGCGAGAAGCGCGGCTGATCGTGCGTTCATCGCACGAAAATCCCGCGCGGGCGCACGAACATCAGCGCGATGAAAAACGCAAAGGCGAGCACATAGGCGAGTTCGGTGTTGGAATAATATCCGACGATCGAGATGATTTGGCTGATGATGAAAGCGGCGACGAACCCGCCGATCATGTCGCCGAGCCCGCCGAGCACGCAAATCATGAAAATGAGCGGACCGAACGTGTTGCCGATAAAGGGATGAACGTCGTACTGCAAAACCAGAAGGCAAGACGCCAAGCCCGCGAGCGCTCCGCCGATCGCCGAGGTCACAAGATAAATGCGCCGCTGGTCGACGCCCATCAAGCCTATAATGTCGCGGTCCTGCGCGATGGCGCGGATCGCAGTGCCGATGAAGGTGCTCTTGAGGAAGAAATAGAGCGCGGACGCCCCGATGAGGGCTATCGAGAAGGCTAGCAAGCGCGCGGTGCTGATATAGATCTCGCCGAGCTCGATGATCGGCAGGCGAATGCCGAGGTTGCGGAAATCGGTACCGAACAAAAGAGTGGCAAAACTTTGCAGAAAGAACAGCAGACCGCCGGTGGCAAGAAGCTGATTGATCGGCGCCGAGCCGAGAATGGGAGCGATGATCAGAACATGCACCAGGACGCCGAGCGCGGCGACGCCGGCGATGGCCGCGGCGCACGCCAGCAGGAGCGGCCAGCCGAACCCCACATAGAGCCAGTAGACCACATACATCCCGCACATGACGAGGTCGGTATAGGCAATCCACACCACATCGATCACACCGAATATCAAGTTGAGGCCAAGGGCAAGCAGCGCCAGCACGCCGCCAAGCAAAATGCCGTTGATGATCGCTTCGAGGAGATAGATGTCCATTGCCGCTACAGCCCCAAATACGCCTTGCGAATGAATTCGTGACCCTTGAGATCGCTCGACGTTCCCGAAAGCTTCATACTGCCCGCCTCCAACAGATAGGCGCGATCGACCACGTCGAGCACTTGCTGCACGTTTTGCTCGACGATCAGCACGGTCAGGCCTTCGGCGCGGATCCGGCGGACCAGATCGAAGACCTGCTCAACCACCAAAGGCGCAAGCCCGGCGGAAGGCTCGTCCATCAGCAGCAATTTCGGCTCTGACATCAGCGCGCGGCCAATAGCGCACATCTGCTGTTCGCCGCCCGAAAGCGTTCCGGCGGGCTGATCGCGGCGTTCTTTCAGGCGAGGAAACATATCGTAGATGCGGCCGAGCTGTTGCGCGAACCGCGCGCGCGCCTGCGGGATGAAGGCGCCGATGCGCAAGTTGTCTTCGACGGTGAGCCGGGGAAACAACCGCCGGTTCTCGGGCACATGTGCGATGCCCAGCTCGACGATGCGATGCGCGGGAAGACCGCCGATCGGGCGGCCATCGAGCATCATCGCGCCGCCACGCAGCGGCACCAGCCCGGAAATGACGCGCATCAATGTGGTCTTGCCGGCGCCATTGGGGCCGATCACGCCCACCGCCTCACCCTGCGGCACTTCGAGCGATACGTCGAACAGAGCGCGGAAGGAACCGTAGCCGGCCGAGACGGCGGCAAGGGACAGCATTGCGCTCATGCTCGTCCCTTGCCGAGATAAACCTCGGCAACGCGCGGATCGACCGCCGCCTGCGCGGGCGCACCCTCGAATATCTTTTCACCGTGATCGAGTACGACGACGCGGTCGACGATGCGCATCAGCACGCCCATGATGTGCTCGACCCAGATGATCGTTATCCCCATGCGACTGCGAACGCTTTCGAGGAGGTCCGCGGCGTGTTCCATCTCGGTCGTATCGAGCCCGCCGAGACACTCGTCGGCGAGCAGGAGCCGCGGCTTGGTGGCAAGCGCGCGGGCGAGTTCGAGCTTCTTCAGCGCGGCCGCGCCAAGCCCGCTTGTCGTTGCCGCAGCGTCGCTCGGCAGCCCGACGAGAGCGAGCGCGTCCGCCGCGTGGCCTTCCGCTTCGCCGCGCGTGATGCCGCCGGCCTTGCCGTAATGGACGGCAAGCGCCACGTTCTCCAGAAGCGACAGCCGGCGAAACGGCCGTGGGATTTGGAAGGTGCGGGCAATGCCACGCCGACAGATCGTGTGCGCGGCGAGGTTTGCAATGTTCTCGCCCTCGAAGCGGATTGATCCGTCCGTCGGGCGCAGGTTGCCGGCAATCAGATTGAACGTCGTGCTTTTGCCCGAGCCATTCGGGCCGATAAGGCCGAGAATTTCACCTTGGCGGACTTCGAAGGAGACCTGGTTGACCGCCAGGAAACCACCGAAGCGCTTGGACAGCCCCTCGACTGCGAGCATCTTCAGCGCATGGCGTAGACCGACGATGCCGGCAGCGGCAAGACGGGCTCTTGAGTCTTGATGTTATTCGGCCAGACGACGGAAATGTGCTCGCCGGCATTCTGCATGACGACCGGCGTCGAGCGCTCGTTCTGTCCGGCGAGCTGCGTTCCAGGCCGGTAGAATTTCACGCCGTAGCCCTGGATGGTGCCACCGGGAGGAATGTCGACGTCGAGCGCGGCCTGGCGCACCGCCTCTGCGTCGAAGCCGCCGTATTTCTCCTTGGCGACCGGCAGCACATTGTTGAGCAGGACCCAGGTCTGGTTGAAGCCCATCGAGCAATGCGGCGGCACATCGTTGGCGTTAGTCTTGGCCTTGTAGCGCTCGATCATGATCTTGATGAGATCGCCCATTCCCGGCGCCAGCGACGCGGGATTGAGCAATTGCGCCGGGACTGGATCGATGTTGCAGAAATTGTCGATGTCCGTCGCAAAGGTCGCCCGTAGCTTGTCAAGCTGGCTGTAGCCAGCGCCGTCACCGACCAGCATCTTGAACCTCAATCCGCTCTCGCGCGCCTGCCGGAGGAACAGCGTGATATCGGGATTGTAGCCGGCATGGGACACGACGTCCGCGCCGGCCCGCTTGAGCTTGGTCACCAGCGAGGAGAGATCGGGCGCGCTGGCTGAATAACCTTCCTTCATGACGATTTGCAGGCCGCGCTCTTTGGCGAATTGCTCGCTGGCGTCGGCGACGCCTACGCCATAGGGCCCGTCCTCGTGGATGATCGCGACCTTGACGTTGCCTGGCTCGGCGCCGAGCTTCGCCTTGGCATTGTCTGCGATAAAGGACGCAAAAGCCTGGCCGTATTGGTCGGAATGAATCTGCGCGCGGAAGACGTATTGCAGGTTCTTGTCCTTGAACACTGCCGTCGCGACTGCCGTCGTGATCCAGAGAATCTTCTTCTGCGCTTCCACCTTGGCGGCGAGCGGCACGGCTTGCGCACTGGCATAGACGCCGTTGACGATCTCGACCTTCTCCTGGCTGATCAGCCGCTCGACCTCGTTGATCGCCACATCCACCTTGCTTTGGCAATCGGCATTGATTGCCTCGACCTTGTATTTGCCGGCAACGCCGCCGCGCTCATTGACGAGATCGATCGCGATCTGAGCGCCCACCGCGCAGGCCACCGAGCCGCCGGCAGCGAATGGGCCGGACAGGTCGTAGACGACGCCGATCCGAATGGTCTCCGCCTCGGCGCTGGTAAAACGCCCGGAAAAGCTCATGGCGGCAACTGTCGCGGCGGATTTCTTGAGCAGCGAACGGCGTGTGGTGGTCATGGCGTTCCTCCCTGACTTCATCGCTTCTGCGGATGGTATTTTTGCTTGGACTTGAGTATTTGGAGAACCGGTTGGAAAGTCAACGTCGGTTGCAGGCGGGCACCGCGTGAGCGGTACAAACGTGAGTGTCGGCGCGGTACCGGTTGATTGAGGAGCTCGGCGAAATTCCGCTCCTTTACAGCCACGAGCGCAACGCAATAATTCAATAGCTGATGTGAAGTCAGGATGGATGGCAGCTTGGCCAAGGAAAAAAACACACAATGGCCGATGTACTGGAGTTTCGACCCGGCGGTTACCGTTTCATCAAAGCGCAGTTTCAGTATTCGGGCGGCGTCGCCGCGATGCCGGGCTATCGGATCCGGCGTGTCCGGTTTGCGCGGCCGCTGCCACTGGCTTCGGGGTTTGCGCGGATCGAGCAAATATTGCAAACCGCTGGCCAGCCACTTGCGGCTTTCTGTCAATGTGAGCTTCGCTCACCGGCTCCATTCACCGAACAGGGGTTTCGTACCTTCAACGAAAGCTACGCGGGCACGCTCAAGCGCTGGGCGATTTTCGACGGCACAACCAACCCGGTCGCGCGCAGCAACGTCTGCCCCGCCGCCGATCCACCGCCTGAGCCGTCATTTTATGCGTTTTCCTACACCGAGGCTGCTGCGGACACAGCGTCGAGTTTCGTGATATCCGGGAGCGCCGAGGCACCGGAGGGCCGCGCCAACTATCGTGATCACATCGTTCGGCTCGGCGATATTAGCGCCTCTGGGTTGCGCGAGAAGGCGCGCTTCGTACTTGGCGAAATGGAGCGTCGTATGGGCGCACTCGGGTTCACCTGGCGCGATACCACGGCTACCCAAGTCTATACGATTTGCGACCTCTACCCATTCCTCGCCGATGAGATCGTCAAGCGTGACGCAGCACACTCCGGCCTGACGTGGCACTATTGCCGGCCGCCGGTCATCGGGTTGGATTACGAAATGGATTGCCGTGGCCTTTTGTTCGAGCAGGTCATCGATGTGTGAGTGATCGCGCCGGCGCTGCGAATAGCGGTCACAGCATCGCCCGGTGGATGATCTGCATGGCAGGCGGCATTCCTAACATTCCGTAACGTATCATTAGGCGAATCGGAAATCGCTGCGCGGCCAACCGTCAGGTCTGGGCCTCGACCAGCCCGATCGCGGACGACCGGCGTGGCTGTTTTTAAGGGTTAAGCAGCCGCGCTAGCCAGTGATCGTCGAGGCAGTCGATGACCCACAGCGTCACTTCGCCGCCGTAAATTGACGCAGTGCGAAAGGCTCAAGCAGCGTCACCCTTGAACGCCGTGTCATGCTTGAAAAACCATTCATGGCCCTTGAGCATGTAATTCCAATAGAAGATTGGCAAAGCGGTGACCTTAATCCACCAGCCGATCCAGCGCTCCTTCGCCGGGTCGAGAGGCAACGACGGCGTGACTTTGCCGCCATAGATGAACTCAGCCAGAATGGCTTTGCCATAGGCAGTGGTGAGCGGGCACGAAGCATAACCGTCGTAACCCGGCTCAACCGGCGTGCCTGCGATCATGCGCAAGAGGTTGCGCACGACGATCGGGGACTGCTTTCGCACAGCTGCAGCGGTCTTGGAATTTGGCGTCGAGCACACATCGCCTAACGAAAAGACGTTTGGGTAGCGGACATGCTGCATCGAGTTCTGATTGACCTCGACCCAGCCAGCCGGGTTCGCCAAGGGACTTTGCTTGATCGCGTCGTGCGGGCTTTGCGGCGGCGAAACGTGCAACATATCGAACGTAATTGTCGTACGCTTTCCCTTGTCGTCGCCGCCCACAGCCTCGAATGTCGCGGTCTTCGCCGGGCCGTCGACCGCCACGAGGTTTTGCTGAAAATGCGCCTTGATCCCGTAGCGCGCGACCACTTTCATTAGTTCACGCGCAAAGAACGGCACGCCGAACACCACGGGAGCATGCACGAAGTATTGTAGGTCGCAGGCCTGCAACGTGCCAGCGCGGCGCAGACGATCAGCGGTCAGGTAGACGATTTTCTGCGGCGCCCCCGGGCATTTAAACGGCAGAGGCGGCTGCGTGAACACTGCACGATTGCCTGATTTCAGTCCCTGGACGCACTGCCAAGTGTAGGGCGCGTGTACTGGGGAATAGTTGCTGCACACGCCGTTCTTGCCCAGGGTCGCAGACAAGCCCTCGATCTTGTCCCAGTCCAGCTTCATGCCGGTACAAATAACGAGGTAGTCGTAAGTAAGCGCGTCGCCGGTTTCGAGCGCGACGCTGTTCTTGTCAGGGTTAAACGCTTTGGCGGCTCCGTGGATCAGGGTCACACCGGCGGGGATAAGGCTACGTTCGGGTCGCTGGGTCTTGGCCATGTCATAGGCGCCCGCGCCAACTAGCGTGAAGCACGGCTGGTAATAATGTGTTTCTGACGGCTCAACGACCGCGATGTCCAGCGACCTTGGTCCGCGGCGGCGCAAGCTGGCCGCGACCGTAACACCGGCAGTGCCCCCGCCAACAATCAAGATTTGATGATGCTTAGTGTTAGCCACGGCTCGCCTCCCATCAGTTGTCTGTCGATGCAAGTCTGTGCCTATCGGGGTCGACATTCAATTCGGCGACCGTCGCTCCGCCAAGCCCGGATATGAACTGCTGACGTCCGATGCCGATTGCCATTTGGCCGTCCTGAAACGGCATCAATCCCGTTGCAATGTAGAGAAGGATAGCACGCCTCAAAATGGAGTTCTGTTACGTAATTCACGGCGAAACAGCTGGCTGCTTTACCGCAGTGCAGGAGGCCGTTCCTGGCCCGGAACGGTCGCGCGGAGCGTTCGCCTTCGTGTCCGGTGTTGGAGGTCTAGCTGTCGCGCCAGTCGGTGACGGTCGGGGCAGTTGATGACCCGAAGGCGACATTCACCCCCGCAAATTGATGCATTGCGAAAGGCTCACTCGATCACCTCGTCGGCGCGGCCTAGCAGCGTGATCGGCACGGTGAGTCTCACCGTTGCATCGATAGCGCAAAAGGCGCAGTCTTTTGTCTCACATCAAAGCCGTCCAAAATATAATAAATCGGCTTGGAAGGTCAGGATCAGGACCTCTGGCCAATTGGAAGGAATTTGCACCGGCGTATTTTGCCGTGGTCCGCAAGGAGGACATCATGCGCGTTCGCAAACCTCGTCACAGCGATTCTCCGCCGACGGTCGCCGGCAATGGCCTGCTTGATCGCCGCGCGCTGCTCGGGCGCGGCATTGCTCTCGCAGGGGCTGTTGGCACCTCGCTTACCAGCGCCGCGGCCGAACCGTTGACAAACGGGCCATGGAGCATGGCGCCCGGCGTGCCGGTCCCGCCCTACGGCCAACCGTCGAAATTCGAAAAGAAGGTGGTGCGTACCCTGAGCAACCCCAATCTCGAGCCGCGCGGCAGTGCGGCGCGCACGCCGCACCATCTCCTCAACGGCACGATTACGCCAAACGGCTTGCATTTCGTGATTGCCCGCGGCGGCGAAACCAACGTCGACCCGGACCAACATCGCTTCGTGATCCATGGGCTGGTCAAGCAGCCGATGGTCTACACGCTCGATGCGCTGCATCGCTACCCGATGGTGTCGCGCATTACTTTCCTGGAATGCGGCGGCAATAGTGCGCCGCTCTATTCGAAGGAACCGATCCAGGCCAGCGTCCAGGCGATACACGGGCTCTCCTCCTGCGCCGAATGGAGCGGCGTGTTGCTCTCCACATTGCTCGAAGAAGTTGGCGTTGACCCGAAGGCGAAGTGGCTGATCGCCGAAGGCGCGGACTTGCCGACGATGAACCGCAGCATTCCAATCGCCAAGGCCATGGATGACGCGATGATCGCGCTCTACCAGAATGGCGAGGCCCTCAATCCGTCCAACGGCTACCCGATGCGTCTGTTGCTGCCCGGCTACGAGGGCAACATGAACGTTAAGTGGCTGCGCCGGATCAAGCTCGTCGAGTCGCCCGTCATGGCCATCAACGAGACCAAGCAGTACACGATCCTGCTGCCGAGCGGTAAAGCCTGGCAGTTTTACTTCCCGCAGGAGGTCAAATCCTTCATCACTCAGCCATCGCCGGGGCTCAACATGGCGGGTCCTGGCTTCTATGAGATTTCCGGCATTGCCTATTCAGGAAACGGCCGCATCAGCAAAGTCGATGTCTCGGCCGACGGCGGCAAGAGTTGGGCCCCGGCAGCGCTGCAGGAGCCAGTGCTGAGCAAAGCGTTCACCCGCTTCCGCATGCCGTGGAGTTGGGACGGCCGGCCCGTGATTCTGCAAAGCCGTGCGACGGACGAGGCCGGCAACGTGCAGCCAACGCGCGACGCGCTCATTGCCGAGCGGGGTCCGCCTCGCGGTACTCCGAATGTAGCGGCGTTCACTATGGAACACTTCAATGCCATCACGAGCTGGGGCGTCGATGACAAGGGCGAGGTGAGCCATGTCTACGCTTGAGAAGGTTGTACATGTGAAGTTCTGTGCGGCTATTGCCGTTATATTCGGCCTCAGCGCCGCGAACGCCGCCGATGGCCCGCACTTCGGCCAACCCATTAGCGCGGCCGATCTCGCGCCTTGGGACATTAGTGTCGGGCCGGACGGCGTTGGTTTGCCGCCAGGCAGTGGGACACCTGCGCAGGGTGCCGTGGTCTACGCGGACCACGGGTGCGCAGCTTGCCATGGCGACAACGGCACCGGCGGGCCTGGAGGCCCGCTGGTCGGCGGCGGTCCGCTCAACGCCACCGACCGCACTCCGGAGAAGCTGATCGGCAACTATTGGCCTTATGCCACGACCATTTTCGATTTCGTGCGGCGGGCGATGCCCTGGCAGCAGCCGAAAACGCTCACCAACGACGAATCCTATGCAGTCACGGCCTATATCCTCGCGCTCAACAAGATCATCGGTGAGAACGACGTGATGAATGCCGAGACGCTGCCGAAAGTGCAGATGCCGAACCGGGATGGCTTTGTCAGCAGGTACCCTGACAAGCACTAGGGCGTGTCAATTGAATAGTTTGCAAGAAGCTGATGCCTGGTCGCGGTTCGGCATCTGCAATGGTCCGACCGGGAGTGGCTGCTAGCGCCGTGCCGTGCTTAAGGAGGACAAATATAGCCCGGACCGCTCGGCTTTTTAAAGCACCCGACCGAAACGGGAATGACTTGCTTCGGTAGCCATAACACGACTTTTGGAAAATAGATTGCAAACGAGATAGTGATCAGAAACACGACGTAGATTGGCAGCGCTGCTCGAAGTGCTTTTGAGAATCGTACGCCGACGAACTTCGAGGCCATCAACAACACGAGTCCATAGGGAGGCGTTATCAGCCCGAAGGCGAGAGTGGCGATCAGCACTACGCCCATGTGTACTGGATTGATGTTGCCAGCCTGCGTCAGCGTATTCACCAGCGGCATGAAGATGATGATTGTTGGCACTGGTTCAATGAAATCGCCGATGATGGTGAACAGTGCCACCATAAGCAACATCATCAGATGCGGGTCGTTGCCAGCAATTGAGGTGATCCAATCTGCAATGACCAGCGCACCGCGCAAATAAGCCAGCATCCAGCCAAACGCATTGGCGGCCCCGATCGTGATCAAAGGCAATGAAAAGATAAGACCCGCAAGACAGAAGTCATACGGCAATATCTTGAGATGGCCCCGGTTAAGCGCCGGGATGACCACGAAGATGATCCAGACCACCGCGACCACGCCGGCTTCAGTCGGCGTGAACCAACCCGTCAGGATGCCACCCATCAGAATGACCGGGATCATCAGCGGAAGGGCTGCGTCCTTTGCCGCGAGTCCGACCGCAAAAAAAGACGCGCGCGGTCGGCGCGCGCCGAGTGGACCGAAGAAGTAGCAATAGATCATCAACCCAAAGCCAATCATGAGTCCCGGCACCACACCCGCCATGAACAGGCCGGCGATCGAAACGTTGCCGACCGCGCCATAGACCACTGCTGTGATACTGGGCGGAACCAACGCCGCGATCGTCGAGGCCGCCGCGATGATCGCGGCGATGAAGGGCGGATCATAGCCCTCGCGCTTCATCGGGCCGCCCAGGGCACGGCTGATCACGGCGACATCGGCGGTCGTCGAACCAGACATTTCGGAGAACATCATGCTGAAAACGGTGACAACCTGCGACAGGCCGCCGCGAATGTGGCCGACCAGCGCCAATGCCAGATTGGCAACCCGCGTGACGACATTGGCGGAGCTCATCAATTCGCCGACGAGCAAGAAGAACGGAATGGCGAGCAGCGCCTCACTATCCATCCCGTCAAATATCTTTTGGATGATCGCCGGCATCGACACGTCGGTGAACATGGCGCCGACTAGCACGCCTGCCATCAGCGAGAAGGCGACGGGCACGCCCATATACCCGAAGATCAGGAATAGCGATGTCATCAATGCTAAAATAAGCGGAGCGCTCACAAGAGCTCCCTCTTCGCCACGAGGTCGATCGGCGTGATATGAACCGGCTCTTCGGGCGGCTCAGCATGGTCGAATCCGTTGCGGATTCCGTTGACGAGCTGTTCAATGGTGAACAGTGCAATTAGCACCCCGGAAATTGGGATCGTCGCATAAAGCGAGGCAATTGGCGTCATCGAGGGCATGCGAAAGCTGCCGAAGCCCCGAAGAAAATTGATGTAGCCGAAATAGATCAGGCAGACGGCGACGCCCAGCACCACGGCGCGAATGGCAATTTCAATCACCAGCCGCGGCGTGCCGTGCATCGCTTCCGAAAGCGCGGTCAGGTAGAGGTGATCGTTGCGGCGTGTGGCGACGGCCGCGCCGATGAAAATCGCGTAGATGAAAAACGTCGACGTGACTTCCTGGAGCCACAGCCACGGATGGCCGATGCTGCGGGTGACGATATCCAAGGTCACCGTTGTCGAAAAGCCAAATAGCAATACCCCGCACAGCATCATCAGAACGAGTTCGAGCGCATCAAAGGTGCGCCATTTCAAATGACGCTGGCGCTGAAGTACGAGCTTATCAGCGAATCGCATGCAGCGAGCGCCTGGATAATCGCGACACCGAAAGGCCCGAAAGTTTCTTAGTCCGGGCGGATGACTAGTTGATGCTGCTGACCAGCTTTTCAATCTTGACGGCGTGCGGGCCAAGTTCCACGGAAAACTTGTCTAGATAAGGCGTAGCGATCTTGGCGAAGCCCGACTTGTCGACATCGGTGACGATCTCGACTCCGATTGCCTTGAGCTTACCGATCGATTGGTGCTCCAGCTCGAACGCTTTGGCCGGCTCGTTCTTGTTGACCTCGGAGCCGGCCGTTTGCACCCATTGCCTCTGCTCGGCCGTCAGGCTTTGCCAGAGCTTGTCACTGATCCACACAAGGCTGTTATTCGCCTCATGTTCGGTGAGAGAAAGTACCGGCGCAACCTCGTAATGCTTGTTGACGAGATAAACGTTGATGCCGTTTTCAGCGACATCCACAACGCCGGTCTGCAGCGAGGTGTAGACGCTGCCGAACGGCATATGAACGACCTGCGCGCCATAAGCAGGGAAAATCGCGTCCTCGGTCGGAGTTGCCTGAACGCGAACCTTCAGACCCCTGATGTCCTCGACTTTGTGGATTTCCTTCTTGCTGTACATAGAGCGCAATCCGAGCGTTGCGAGCCCGATCACGTGCGCGCCCTGCACCGTCTCCTCAATCATCGCCTTGACGGCTTCCGAAACTCGCGGGTCCGCGATCGCATTCGTCAGATGTTCTTCAGAGCGGAACAGAAAGTGCAGCGACATCACGCCAGCCTGCGGCGATACGGTCGCTGTGTTGGCGGAAGACGTGATGGCAAAGTCGATATCGCCGGATTTCAACAATTGAAGCACCTGCGGTTCCTGGCCGAGCTGCGCACCTGGATATTGATCGACCAGGAATTGTCCCGCGCTCAGCTCCTTCATCTTGTTGGCGAAGATGGTACCGGCCACGCCGTAGCCGGTCGTCATCGGCTGGTCGTAGGCAAACCGATAGTGCTTTTCCTGCGCGTTGGCACTGAACGAAATGGCCGCGACGATCGCAACAAGCAGGATGCCTCGCAGTGGCGGCGAAAAACGAATAACAGACATTGGACTTCCTCCCATTCGGCGGTGTCTTGCAGGGTGGCTTGCCGCGCCGATCCCTTGCTTTTCGACAAAGCATTTATTGAGCGAAAGGGTTGTCCGCTAATCCGCCTTTGTCAACGACAATACCCTGCTGCGACACATTTTTGGGCGGGTGGTCCTGGGCGGCGACAGGCCCTGCACTCGATCGAATCTGGACTAAGGCATGCGAGCGCTTTGCGACTGAATAACGCCCACGACTTCATCGCCGCGGATGCTTCTATTAGGGGCGGCAAACATGTAGCTTTTTAGGATTGCACTTCGAGTGCGGAGAAAACACGCGATGACAATGTTCGACTTGCAAGATCGGGTTGCGTTCATAACAGGCGGGAATGGCGGCATTGGCCTCGGCATGGCGAAGGGTCTCGCCTCTGCCGGCGCTGCGGTTGTCATCGCAGGGCGAAACAAGGTAAAGGCCCATTCGGCTCTATCGGAGCTGCAATCACTCGGCGCCCAAGCCGAATTTGTGGAGTTGGATGTCCTGAAGGAGGCGTCCTGTCAGCAAGCGATACAGCACACCGTCGAACGATTTGGACGTCTCGATATCCTTGTCAACAATGCGGGGACAAGCGTTCGCGGACAACCGGAAGACCTAACTGCGCAGGATTGGCATCTGGTGATGAATACCAATCTCACGAGCGCATTCCTTTGCTCGCAAGCGGCGTACCCCTACATGGTGCGAGCCGGCGCCGGCAAGATCATCAATATTGGATCGATGATGTCCGTATTCGCATCCTCATACGCAACGCCTTATGCAGCAAGCAAGGGTGGCATCGTGCAGATGGCGAGGGCAATGGCGGTCGCATGGGCGAAGGACAACATCCAAGTCAACACGATATTACCTGGATGGGTTGATACCGATCTCACGCGAAAAGCGCGCGAGCAAGTCCCGGGCCTTCACGAAAAGGTGCTTGCGCGCACGCCAGCTCAGCGCTGGGGAAAGCCGGACGATTTCGCCGGCATCGCCGTCTTTCTGGCGGCTCCTGCTTCGGATTTCATTACCGGTGCGACTATTGCTGTTGATGGCGGATATTCGGTACAGGCGTAGTTACATCTGCCGATGTCGCTCACGGCCCAAAGCGTCACTTAATTCGGCGCAGCGTTCTAGTCGCTATTGGGTGAGAAGCGGACATAGCGCGGACACCCTAAATTGGTTGCTCTTGACCCGTAGCGCCATTTCGTCACCACTAATTGCCGCAATGCAAAAGGCTCATTCAATCACTTCGTCGGCGGTGGCGAGCAGCGACTGCGGGATAGTCAGGCCGAACGCCTTGGCGGTCTTTAGGGGGGGACAGCCGCCGCCACCGGTGCAAGGCGCCAGACCGATGCCATAGATCGCCGTGCTGCTGCAGGCGGTGCACTATTGAACGACGTCGAGCTTGACCTTCGCGGTGCCCTGTCCAACAATTCCTAGTGCTGCGGCTGCAGAGGATGAAACGTCGACAACTCGTCCGGGCACGAACGGACCGCGCTCATTGACCCGAACAATCACGGAGCGCCCAGTGGCGACGTTCGTGACGCGCAATTTGGTCCCGAAGGGCAAGTTGGGGTGAGCAGCCGTCAACGCGTTCGGATCAAATTGTTCGCCACTCGCCGTCTCTGTTCCTTCCGAGTAGTAGCTGGCAAGACCATACGATGTGATTCCAGCGGCATGCTTGTCCGTCGCTAGCGACGCGTGGCGATTGGTGGAAAGTAATTCTGATTTGTTTGTGGCAGTAGGAGACTGAGCGCAGGCTGCAAGGGCCGCTGCTGTTAGAGAGGCGACGAAAAAATGAGCAACGTTGTGTCGCCATCGGCCAAAAAGAATACGACGCGTCGATCTAGAACGTTCGATTGAACACATACCGCACCCCACCCTCCGCATATCTAACAGGGCAATAGGGGCGGAAGCATGACCGAACAAATCAAGCATCCGGACCGGATGCACCGAACTGGCAGCCGAGGCGGCAATCGAAATCAAAATTTAATTATGTTTCGCCCGATCCTCATTGGGCGCAGATTTCGATCATTCGCGGTTCTCCAAGTGCTCGTTGAATTCTACGACCTGCTTGCCTGGGCCGTTGATCAACAAGAACTGGTCGAATGCGTGATATTGGCTTGCGCGGTGTGGGTCGTCGGAGTGTCGCTAACGGGGGAAGAGCGGACATCCGGCTGGAGCGACCAAATCGACGCTCCTGACCCGAAGGAGACGTAGCGATGAGCAGCTGGAACAGCGCTGAATGGTCCGCTCTATGCAGCGGTGCAGCTTGCCCAATATGCCTCCACGGGAAGCCTGATGGCATCGTGGTCGAACTCGTCAGCTCCTACCTCACCAGCAGCAGCAATGCGCCGATGCGGGGTTATTGTTGTGTGGTGCTAAGGCGACACGCAGTCGAGATGCATGAACTATCCGATGACGAGGCAATCGGGTTCACGCGAGATATTCAGAGAGTCAGCAGGGTCATTCAGGAGCTAACCAAGGCGGTCAAGCTGAATTACGAAATTCACGGCAATACGATTCCTCATCTCCACATGCATATCTATCTGGTCGCCGGTGCGCCGTGGTCGCATGCCGCTACGGAACCTGACCGGGCTGCTGTCGTCGTCCGCACTGGCGTGAATCTACTGGCGTTGGCGGCGACCGTCGCATGGCCGTTCATACCGGCTACCGCTGAGCGTGTGCTCGAAGCATTGGGAAGCAATGCAAAGCCGTCATGGCCGACCTCAGCAGCCGAAGCGTTGACCCAGATCGAAGGACGACGAAAGGTCGATGTGCCGCCGATCTTGTTTGACAAGCTTTCAACGGAATGGGTCGAGAGCAATCGGGCGAAGTTCAGCGGAGTGGAATCCTAGGAGGTGCGAACAGTTGCGGGTTACGTCGAAGGAACCGCGTTAGTTGTTGGGCCTGCCGGTCTAGCCAACCGTTCAGTCGTTTGGTGCAGCGCATGAGTCTCTTCATGGCCCTTTTCGCCTTATCGGCAGGTGGCCGGTTTGGTCGTTATTGAGGGCATAGCTGCCGCGCCGGCAAGGGACCGGCAAGGTGGCGATTGACCCGAAGCGGCGCTTGGCAGCGAGACTTCGGTGCAACGCAGCATAGGAAGCTTGCTGCTAGCCAAATGCTGGTCGTTGCGCTGCGTGACAATCGCGACCTGCATCTTTACGCTGCGCTTGGGGGCGTAAGTCCTTCGGGGCGGTTGTCGTGTCGCGCATTTTTTTGAGCCATTCGAGCGCAAACA